>OJXH01000006.1_pt1 | contig 191997 bp, 177 predicted proteins | sample 1600621 | NCBI WGS metagenome assembly OJXH01 (sample SAMN04436989, study PRJEB24849) | human gut metagenome | biome: human gut; feature: NICU; material: stool | host: Homo sapiens | place: USA: Saint Louis, MO | collected 2013-03-12
TACCTACACGGTCTTCCAATTTAGCTACACGTACGCCCAATGTATTTAATTCATTGGAAAACTCATCTGCTAAGCGATTCAACATAGCTTGTTGTTCTGCATTGGCACGATCTTGATTAGCCATACCTTTTGCAATCATTTGAGCCATTTCATAACGGGTAATGTTATTTTGACCTTTGAAAGTTCCATCAGGATAACCATTAATAATACCTGCTGTAGCCAATTGATCTACAGCTTGATATGCCCAACTATCAGATGGAACATCAGAAAATGGGTTAACAGCAAAGGCTGTAGCCACACCCATCATGGCTGCTACTGCAAAAGCACTAGTCATTTTACGTTTAATCATAATAAACCTCACACACGAATAATAACAAGAAATAAAATGAATAGATAATGAATATATGACTCTGATTATCATTATCATATTTAACATACAGATAATATCAATTTTCATTAAGGTAGTAAATAGAAAATGTATATCAATCTCACAATCATTTATGCATCAAACTGATAATATAGAATATTGAATTCCTTAGAAACTAAAAATATAACAAAAAAATCCCCTCTGTATAACACAGAAGGGATTTTATCAATTCATATTATTTCTTTTTTAACATCAAGTAAATGCAGTAAAGCACAAGTCCGTATGTAATGATATCAAATACTTGTAAGAATGGTACCATTTTGGAAATGCGATTAAAACCATGAATATGTATATCTGCTGCAACTAATGCTACAAGATTTAAACGGTGTAGCCAAATGCCCATATTACGACCAGAAGCGGTAACTTTTCTAAGTTTTGGCGTTAAGAACGCAAGGCCAGAAATAGTGGCGATACTAAAGGAAGTAAGAGCTACATAACCACCCCACCAACCTAAGATTGATTTAGCAGCTTTACCAAAATAAAGGTATAAATGGAACGCAATAACAGCTACAGTAGCAATACCCAATGCACGGTGCACCTTATACATGTCACCTAAATTATAGCGGCTTGTAAACCATTTAGGGCGAGTCGCTAAATAAGTCATAACAATCCATACACACCATGGCACAAGGCCTGTGTAAACTTTGTAGTTACCAAAAGCACGGCCACCAACCATGTAACCCCACTCTAATAAACCGATCATAATTAAGGAGAATACAGCAATCCATATAAAGATATGGTAAATACTTTTTTGCTGTTTTGTTGTTACTTGATCCATCATATACCTCTCTAAATAACATCTAAAAATTAATCTATACGATATAGTTTATCATTTAAATCGAATTTTGTAGATTACTTATATTAGATAGATAGTATTTATTATAAGAATAATTCTAAAATAAAATATCTATTATGGTAATTCTAAGCTTATTACAACAAACAATATTCTTCTCTACTGAGAGTAAAATACAATCTAATACAGAATAAGTAAATAAAAAGCCCCTTGTAGTTGTGAGCATATGCTTTCACTATTACAAGGGGCTATAGATTGATTAATCCTATTATATCTAGGCGTACAAATCAATCATCATCCTAATTATTTTTGATCACGTTTACGATATACGATGAACGGACGTGTTAAGTAGTTGAGTGGAACACTCAAGCAGTGTACCAAACGGCTGAATGGGAAGATAATAGCCACTACCATCCAAGCCAACATGTGGAATTTAAACATGAATGGTACGCCTTCCATCAAGGATGGATCTGGCATAAAGGATAGCAAGCTACGGAACCAAGGGCCGATGGATACGCGGTAATCAAAGAAACCAGATGCATTAAGCAATGTACCAGCCATACCGCTGAAAATAGCTAATGTTAAGAACAAATATAACCATTTATCGAGGCCAGATGTGTTAACTTTCATAGCAGGCACAGTAAAGCGGCGTTTCATCAAGAGCAAGAAGCCTACGATGAAGATGATACCAGCTACAGCACCCATATATAATGCACCTTCATGGTACATATGGTCATTGATACCAATAGCAGCAGTCCAAGCTTTAGGTACTAATACACCTACTACGTGACCGCCGATAACGCATAGCAAGCCAAAGTGGAACAATGGATTAGCGATGCGCAATTGTTTTTTCTCTAAAAATTCACTCGATTTTGTAGTCCAGTTTCTTTCAAAGTAGAAGAAACGAACCAAAGTACCTACGATTAAGAAGGTGAATGCGATGTAAGGCAAAGCGCCCCAAAGGAATAGATTCATCGTGCACCGTCCTCCAATCCATTTGCAACAGACAAGATAATATCAAACAAGAATGCATAAGGCAGTTTAGCCTCAATGAAGCGTTCTCTAATGTATTCCAATTTTGGCTTACAATAGTCGTAAATTTCTTTTGATTTTTCATCATCGATAACGGCACATAGCTCAAGAAGTGCTGGAATATAATCAGGCATTTCTTTTGGCAAATCATAGTCGTTTTCGAGGAAGAAAGCTTTAAATTTTACGAGTTCTTCCGCTTGTTCCCCTGTACCTTGTAACTCATACGTCGATAAATACATAGTTGTATTTTGACTAAAATCAAAGGTACGAACATATTGGTCTTCAAATTCTTTTTTATCGGATTCCTCTACATAGTCGAAGAATTCTAATAAACCTTGGCGAAGTTGAGGATGCCCAACGGATTGGGCGTCCTCTCTCCATTCAGGTAATTCGTTATACCATTGTTCATCAGGATAGCGTAGAAGAAATGACGCAATAAGAGCGATTTTCTGAGCATCCTTCATTATTGACATCCCCCTGTAGGGCAAGCAAAGCCGCGATTTTGTTGCATTTCTAGGCGACCTTCGCGAGATACTTTAACATCAGATGGGATAACAAAGCGATCATTGTATTTGGACAATGCCAACAATTTATACATAGCGTACATTTGATCTTCTGTTAAATCAACTTTGTGTTCGATAGGACCATCACCTGTTTCACGACGGCGCATGTATTCACGCATGTCGAGAACACGTTGCAATGTACGAGCTAAGATTTCTGTGTTACCTGCTGTAAACAGATTAGCTAAGTACTGTACAGGCACGCGCATTTCGTGTGCATCTGGCAAGTATACATCAGATGTTACACGTTGCAAGATTGGGCTGAGTGGTGGCACATACCAAACCATTGGCAATGTACGGTACTCAGGATGCAATGGCAATGCCACGCCCCATTCTTTTACAAGTTTGTATACAGGAGATTTTTGAGCTGCTTTAATCCATGCTTCGGAGATACCTTCTGCACGAGCTGCTTTGATAACCTCAGGATCATGAGGATCCAAGATTAACTCTACTGTATTTTCGTAAATATCTTGTTCATTTTTTGTAGCTGCCATTTCTTCGACTTTGTCCATGTCGTAGAATACAACACCTACGTAGCGCATACGACCTACGCATGTTTCAGCACAGATTTGAGGCAAGCCATTTTCCAAACGTGGGTAACAGAATACGCATTTTTCAGCTTTATTTGTTTCCCAGTTGTAGAAGATTTTTTTGTATGGGCAAGATGGAACACAATGTCTCCAACCGCGACATACGTCTTGAGATACAAGAACTACACCATCTTCATCGCGTTTGTAGATTGCGCCAGATGGACATGCAGCTACACATGCAGGGTTCAAGCAGTGGTTACAAAGACGTGGCAAGTAACGCATGAATACTTCTTCGTAGTCAAATACGATATCTTCGCCCATCTTAGCCAAGTTCACATCGGAACGAGCATGTTGACCACCTGCTAAATCGTCATCCCAGTTAGGGCCCCAAGTAACTTCCATTTTTTGTTTAGTCACAAGAGAGCGAGGACGAGCAACTGGTTGGTTGTTTTTACGACCACCATGAATCAATGTTTCATAGTCATATGTCCAAGGTTCGAAGTAATCCTTCAATTCTGGTTGTTCAGGATGGAAGAATAATTTCATCAAACGGTTTGTTTTAGAACCTGTAGAAAGAGCCAATTTACCAGAATTATCTAATGTCCAGCCGCCTTTCCATTTTTCTTGGTCTTCCCAATGACGTGGGTAACCTACGCCTGGGCGAGTTTCCACGTTATTGAAGTACATATATTCCGCGCCTTCGCGGTTCGTCCATGTATTTTTACAAGTGATAGAGCATGTATGACAACCCAAACACTTATCCAAATTTAGGACCATAGATACTTGAGCCTTAATCTTCAAGCCAATCTACCTCCTTCATTTTACGAGCCACAATTGTCATATCACGTTGGTTACCAGTTGGGCCATAGTAGTTAAAGCCATAGCTCAATTGGCCATAACCGCCGATCATGTGTGTCGGTTTCATGTGAATATGAGTTGGTGCATTATGCGTACCACCGCGTTGTTTCTTAACCTTCGCGCCAGGAACGTTGATGTGACGGTCTTGGGAATGGTGCATATAGGAAATACCGCGAGGAATACGTGGGGAAACTACAGCACGAGCTGCAACGATACCGTTTTTGTTGAAAGCTTCTACCCAATCATTATCTTTAACGTCAATTTCTGCTGCATCATCTTCGTTGAGCCAAATTGTTTGACCACCACGGAACAATGTCAACATTTGTTGGCTATCGAAATACATACTATGTGTAGACCACTTATGATGTGGTGTTAAGTATTTCAATGTGATTTCAGGGATACCTTCTTGTTTGTAGTCACCTTGTACTGGTTTATAGGACAATACAGGTTTGTACAACGCCATAGCTTCACCGTAATCACGCATCATTTCATGGTCACAATAGAAGGATTGACGACCTGTTACGGTACGGAATGGTACTTTATCTTCTGTAGATGTTGTAAATGGAGAGTAACGACGGTTTTTATCGTTCTTACCAGTACTTGTTACAGAGCTAATGATGAAGCGTGGTTGGCGAACCATATCATCGAAAGTAATTTTTTCTTGTTCGCGACCTTTTGCGTTCTTTTCAAGACCAGAAAGACCTGTTTTTTCTTCCATAGCTTTCCAAGAGCGAACAGCCAATTTACCATTTGTACAAGAAGATAATGTTAATACAACATTACAAGCTTCCTTACATTCGTAAATGCTAGGACGGCCATGAGAAATGAATTCTGGATTATCGATGATACCATTTTGATCATATAATGTCTTGTATTCATCAGATACATCCCACGCCATGCCATGAGCACCCATTTTATTTTCGATATTAGGTCCCAACGCAATGTATTTTTCAAAGATTTTACTGTAATCACGTTTTACATGAACAAGGTTCGGCATTGTTTTACCAGGAATTGGTTCACATTCGCCTTTGCTCCAGTCAAGAACCTTACCTTCTGGTTGTGCCACTTCACCTGGGCTGTCATGACCAAGAGGTAATGCTACGATATCTTCATATTCTGTGAAGCCAGACTCTTTCGCTACGCGAGATACTGTTTCTGCAAGGGTACGGAATGTATCCCAGTCAGATTTAGTTTCCCATGCGCAATCAACAGCTGCTTGGAATACGTGTACATATGGATGCATGTCTGTAGAAGACAAGTCTTCTTTTTCATACCATGTAGCAGCTGGGAATACGATATCAGAGTATAAGCCTGTAGAAGCCATACGGAAGTCGATATCGATTAAGAGGTCAAGCTTACCAGCTTCATCTGCTTCGCGCCATTTGATTTCTTCTGGTTTTACTGGTGCATCATCATCTTCAAGAACACCATGTTTTGTACCAAGTAAATGTTTTAAGAAATATTCATGGCCTTTAGAGGAAGAACCGATAAGGTTTGCACGCCATACAAACAAGTTGCGTGGGTGGTTTTCTTTAGCCGCTGGATCTTCTACGCAGAATTGTAATTCTTTGTTTTTCAATGCTTGCGCCACATATTGATTGATTTCTGCTTCTGTACCAGCACCTGCTGCACGAGCATCGTTAATCAATTCTTGGCTACCTTTATTGAAAGTAGGGTAAGATGGCAACCAACCTAAACGTGCAGCCAATACGTTGTAATCACCAGGGTGACGGTAACGAGGTTTAGCTAATTTAGACACGCGGTCTGCCAAATCGATGCAATCAGAACGATATTGTTCTGTAGCAAAGTAGAACCAAGATGTACCATTTTGCAAACGAGGAGCTTTACTCCAGTCGTTAGCTGTCATGATACCGCCCCAGCCTTCAACAGGACGAAGTTTTTCTTGACCTACGTAGTGAGCCCAGCCACCACCGTTAACACCTTCTGTACCACAGAACATGATGAGGTTCAAGATTGTGCGGTAAATGATATCTGCATGGTACCAGTGGTTAATACCACCACCCATGATAATCATGGAGCGACCTTTAGTTTTTTCTGCATTATCTGCAAATTCACGAGCTGTAGCAATAGCGATATCTGCTTTTACGCCAGTGATTTTTTCTTGCCATGTAGGTGTGTAAGGAGTGTCATCAGTGTAAGCTTTAGCCACTTCACCGCCGATACCACGATCGATACCATAGTTAGCAAGAATGAGGTCATATACAGTAGTTACTTTTACAGGACCATCAACAGTTTGTACTGTAATCGTTGGAATAGCACGTTCAATAACGCCTTCGTGTTCTTCATCGCCAAAGTATGGCAACTTAACAACAGTTACATCTTCACGTTGATCAAATACGGATAAACGAGGGTCAATTTTAGCCCCTGTATCGCGGTTTTCAAGACGCAAATTCCATTTTTGAGGGTTCGTGTGACGTTCACCCATCGTACCATTAGGAACAACGATTTCATTTGTAAGTTCATCGATCAATACCATTTGGAAGTCAGCGCCTTCTTCTTGGCGACCTAAGTCCTTAGCATTCAAGAAACGGCCTGGTTGTACAGTGCCATTGATATCTTCAACGCGTACAAGGAATGGCATATCAGTAAACTCTTTTGCATACTCTTTGAAGTATGGAGTTTCTTTATCGATGTAATATTCTTTTAAGATAACGTGACCCATTGCCATAGCAAGCGCCGCATCAGTGCCGGCTTTTACATTGAGCCATGCGTCGGAAGAAGTTGTAGATTCCGCATAGTCAGGGGATACGGATACAACTTTTGTACCTTTGTAACGAACCTCTGTTAAGAAGTGAGCATCTGGGGTACGAGTCAATGGTACATTGGAACCCCAAGTCATGATGTAACCAGCATTGTACCAGTCACCAGATTCAGGAGTATCTGTTTGTTCACCCCAAACTTGAGGGCTGGAAGGTGGTAAATCGGCATACCAGTCATAGAAGGACAATGGTGTACCACCCATTAAGTTAAGGAAACGTGCACCTGCTGCATAAGACAACATGGACATCGCTGGGATTACAGAGAAGCCTGCGTTGCGGTCAGGGCCGTATGTTTTCGCAGTATATAATAAGGATGCAGCAGTAATTTCTGTTGCTTCATCCCATGTGGAGCGCACAAAGCCACCCATACCACGGGCAGATTTGTATTTTTTCGCTTTTTCAGGATCTTCTACGATAGATTTCCAAGCTTCGATTGGGTTCTTAGCATGCTTTTTCGCTTCTCTCCAAAGCTCAGCCAACTCACCGCGTACATAAGGATATTTTACGCGCAATGGGCTATAGAGATACCAAGAGAATGTCGCACCACGAGGGCACCCACGTGGTTCGTAATCCGGCATATCATCTGGTGTTTCAGGGTAGTCAGTAGCCTGATTTTCCCATGCAACAACACCATTTTTAACGTAAATATTCCAGCTACAAGAACCAGTACAGTTTACGCCATGCGTTGTGCGGACAACTTTATCGTAAGACCAACGGTCACGATAAAAATTTTCCCACTCGCGACCGCCATCTTCAGTTATTTGATGGCCGCTTGGAGATACGTTCTTCTTGCGAAGAAACTTAAACTTTTGAGACAACAAGCTCATCTCGTGTCCTCCTTCAAAACTACAAAAAAATCCCTTATGCTAGCTGAGCTAACACAAGGGAGAGAATCCTGTTATTCGATATTACTAATATTAGGGTCTATATTGTCAACCTCTAAATCAAGCAATCCGATTAAAGCGTCAAAATCACAGATTACTAGATGGTGTTTATCATAGGCTACATAGCCCAACTTACGCAACTCACTTAGCATGCGATTTAAACTTTCTCTTGATGTGGCAGCAAATTCAGCCAACTCTTGATTTGTTAGGGCGATATCGATAAAGATACCATCCTCGCGCTTTACACCATAACTATTGGCTAAGCGCAACAAGGTAGAATAAAATGCTCCCTTCTTGCCATATAATAGCAAGTCTCGGTATTTTGCCTGTTGACGTCGCATATGTAATGTATAGATTTTCATCATTGCAATGGCCAATGAATGGTCTTTTGCAATAGCAGCCTCTAACAAATCATAGCGAATAGAATAAACAGAGCAATCCTCCCGAGCAATGGCGTTGAACACATATGTTTTTGTGTTCTCCTCATACAACGGAACCTCACCAATTACATTATTCGGCCCTACTAGACGCAATGCAAAAATGTGCCCACTAGCTTCGAACTTCTTAATGCTCATTCTACCTTTTACTACTACGTAAAAGTGTTCTGCCTTGTCCCCCTCATGGAAGAGAAAATCACCTTTTTTAAGATGGAGTTCCTCGCCCGGCAAAGCAAGCAATTGGTTAATTAAATTTTTATCCATACCATCACCACTCCATTGTACTTTTAATATAAAATCCATTAGTTATACTAATCTATTTATAGCAAAAGTACATGTATTATATACTTTTTTGTATATACAAGATTATTATAACTTATTAATTTCAGAATATGTGTGTTTTATGTCACATTCACAAAAATTTTTACAATATATAATATATTTGTGATATAAGACATTGCAAATTTTGTTGATACAATAATTATAACTCAGTTCTTTCACTTAATCGAATATTTTCTATAGTTTTTATTATAGATTACAATATTTATATACAAAGAACCCTAGTTGTATCTCCCTTGTCTTCATTGCATGTATAGTTTTTCAGTAAGGAGAAGTTCAAAATGAGCGAACTAAAAATGCCTCAAGTAGGGGCAAGCCGTAGCGAAATTGTAGCTAATTGGCAACCAGAAAATCCAGAATTTTGGGAAAAGTTTGGTAAGAAAATTGCTAAACAAAACTTGGTTATCTCTACAATCGCACTAACACTTTCATTCTGCGTATGGTACTTGTGGGCAACCATTGCAGCACAACTTAACGGCGCAGGCTTTAATTTCACAACAGATCAATTATTTACATTAGCTGCCTTGCCAGGTCTTGTAGGTGCTACATTACGTTTTGTATATACCTATATGCCAGCATTGATTGGTGGTAAAAACTGGACATTTATTTCCACACTTATTTTATTAGTTCCTGTTGTATGGCTTGGCTTTGCCGTTCAAGATACAACAACTTCTTATACGACATTCATGATTTTGACTGTCCTTATCGGTTTAGCGGGCGGCAACTTCTCGTCCTCCATGGCGTACATTGGCAACTTCTTCCCTAAATCCGAAAAAGGTACTGCTCTTGGTATCAACGGCGGCGTTGGTAACCTTGGTGTTTCTGTAATCTACTTCTTGGCTCCATTTGCTATGGGTTCTACTGCACTAGGTAGTGTATTTGGTGTAACACCAGCTATCATCAAAGGTAACGCAGTATACCTTGCCAATGCAGCTTTCATGTGGATCGTACCACTCGTTGTTATCCTTGCACTTATGACACGTTTCATGGATAACTTACCACTAGAAAAACCAAATCCTAAAAATCTTGTACAAATCTTTGGGAACAAACACACTTGGGCGTTTACATTACTTTATACATGTTCCTTCGGTGCTTTCTCTGGTTATGCAGCAGCACTTGGTCTATTAGTAGGTAAAGAATTCCCAGAAGTACCATTTGCTTCTATCGCATTCGTAGGTCCACTTGTAGCAGGTGCACTTCGCCCTGTAGGTGGTTGGTTAGCAGACAAAATTAACAGCGGTACAAAAGTTACCTTTGTAAGCCTTCTCGGTCTATGTGCAACAACAGCGCTAATTGCGGTTGGCGTAGATATGCACAACTTCCCATTCTTCTTTGCTATGTCCGTGTTGACATTCGTATGCTGTGGCTTCGCAACTGGTGCTACATTCCGTATGATTCCTCACGTATTTGGCAATCCATTGCTTTCCTCTTTAATTACAGGTTTCGTTGCTGCCGTAGCTGCATACGGTGCCTTCATTACTCCTAAAATCTTCGGCTTTGTATATTCCATGTTCGGCAATATTCACCCAGCCTTTGCTGTATTACTTGCGTTCAACCTTGTAACTGTATCTGTGTGCTACTGGTTCTATGTGCGTAAAGGTGCAAATATGAACGTATAATTTTCTGGAAACAGAAAATTTACGTTCACTCGACGGTACTACAAAATATAATTCACTTTCATAAACTAAGTGATAAAAGAAACCCCGCATCTTTCCTCCATACTTATCAGGTCTGCGGCCTAGGGCCTTGACCTCGTAAGTCGGATTGATGCGGGGTTCTCTTTTATAAAAATATAGCCATGAATAAGATAATCGAATATAGTGAATTATATTTTACACAGTACAGTACGTATACAAAATTTTCTGTTCAAAATTATAGCCTTCATTTTGAGGGAAAAAAATGGACTGCTAAGCAGTCCATTCATTCTAATTTGACGATATATATCTTTATCTCTATAATATAAATAGATAGTCAGACGAGTAGGAACGTCAGGCGCATCTCAAAAACTAATTATCTAGGAAATGGCCTTTCTGTTTATCTAATTACACTTGGTAACGGAGGGCTATTTGCTTTTTGTGAGGCAAATAAGCGCTATAAGTGCTCCAAAGGAAACGACTAATGTCAATATTCCAATGATAACTGTAATAAGTTCAAAGTCACTCATAAGCTCACCCCCTTCTATAACGAAGAGAGACCCAACCTCGCCGACTACCTTAAGAACATTATAAATCGAACGAATATACGATACAATAAGCAGTTATTTATCGATATATATGAATTAAATAATAACAAAAAGGGACTGCCAAGCAGTCCCTTTTTATTATCCAAAAATTTCTTCTAGTAGTGCATCGTCGATGATGGTACCAACGTAGAAGTCGCTGAAGATGCCGTATTTTGCACTGGCTACTTCGAAGCGCATATCGTATACGATTTTTTTGAATTGAATGTCGTCATTACTAAAGATGGTAATGCCCCATTCCCAGTCGTCTAGGCCACAGCCACCAGTAGTGAATTCAGATAATACATCCAAGTATGTTTTACCAAGTTCACCGTGAGCTTTCATCAAAGCACCGCGCTCTTGCGGTGGTAACATGAACCAATTGTCATCACCTTCGCGTTTTTTACTCATATTATAAAAACAGATATATTTATCGCGAGGTACATGAGGATATAATTTTTGATTAACCTCCTCTGTATCTAACTTGGCCTTAACATAGGTGCTTACTTCTGTTACAGAAGTATAAGAATAAGTTTGCACCAACACACTTGCAATAGCTAAACGACGGAATTTGCGTTCTACTTGAGCCAAGTATTCAAGGGATGGACCGAGAATCCATAAGATTAAATCCCCTTTTGCTCCATTACAATCATAGAATGCATAGCTACCTTCTTTAGCTTGATGTTTAGCTTCAAGGTCGGCTAAGAATGCTTTTAATTCATTGCGCGCTGCTGCTTTTTCATCCTCTGTGAAACAGTTCCATGCGCTGAAATCCATGGCGAATACCATGTGTTGGCTATGCCAACCTTCTACTGTAGGGATTGCTTTTCCCATTATGATCACTCCTATCTATGGTGATTATATCAAAATAATAATGTATATCTATAATTACGGAAATCAAAAGACTCCACTTACTATTATAGCATATAGAGTCTTTTCAATTTAGTTTCTATTGAGATTTTTTATTAGTATATTCTTTAGTTAAGACTAAATTACTGCTTTTAGGCTGAGATAATCCTATGTTGCTTAATACTGTACTAACTCTTTTAAGCAAGTCACTATTTTACTTGTCATTCACAAGTTTTTCTACGAGTTCTTTTGCTTGTTTTACACCGTCAGGGATCCCGATTCCATCAAAAGGTGTGCCGATGAGGTGTAGATTTGGATACTGCTCGGCTACATGTTCACGTACGACTTTAATACCTGCACGATGGCCTACATTATATTGAGGCATGCAGTGAATGAGACGATTGATGCGCACCCACTCTGGCTTGGCAGAAAAATTCATAATATGCTGAATTTCTTTGACTGCCAATTCTGAAAGTTCCGCTTCACTGAGTCGTTCTACTACATCATTACCTGGCTTACCAATAAAGACGCGCAAAACTACCTTATCATCAGGGGTAGTTTGAGGCCATTTTTGATTAAGAATAGTACACGCTGTAAGAGGTGTATCCGTATTACGGGTAATAAGCAGACCAGATCCTTTTAAATCACCATCAAAGGTACTTTTATCAAAAGACATAATAGCAATGGAGCAACTAGATTGCTCCATGGATCGCAAGAAATCAAAACCCGCATCATCCTTGAACCATTGAGTATATGTTGCCGGCGGTGTAGTGATAATCACATGGTCTGCCGTAGATTGACAGCCACAAGAATCGTTACACGACTTCACTACATCGATTGCATATACACCATCAATATATCGAATATCAGAAACTAGCGCACCTGTATGCAAGTGTACATTACTAGGCATAGCCTTGACGATAGCAGTAATCACGCTTTCAAGTCCACCTGTCAATTGACGAAACATGCCGGATTGAGCAGCAGTACCCTTTCGACTTTCCATATCCGCTTGTGTCTTAGCAGACTGATGATTAGAACTAGTCTTTGTCATTTGACTAGAATTGTTTACACTATTACCAGCAGAAGTATCTTGACTAGTCTTAGCTTCGTGACTTTCAAATTGACGGTCCGTCATAGTGCCTTTACCAGCTCGAGGAACATCACCTTCAGTAACAGCCCCTTTGGCGGCCTTAGAGACACCTGCTTTGGAGTGACTCATCTTAGCAGCCATCATACCTTTTACCATGTTCCCATACTTTTGTTCTACTTGAATAAAATGAGGGAATGTCGACAATAGGCTAATTTTATAAATATCGCCACCATAGATACCCGCTAATAGGGGCTCGATGAGTTTATCCATCATTTCTTGTCCTAAGTGGTATTTGAAAAAATGACCAATGGATACATCCCCATTTTTATCGAGTTGGTATGGTTTCTTAAAATAATCTAGGCCAGCACGCAATTTACCAGGCCATGAAATGAGTGTTGCTTTCACAAAGGGCATCATTTCCGTAGGAATGCCCATGATGGAGCCGCCCGGAATTGGGTGGATAGAGCCCTTATCATATACAAAGGCTTGACCTGTTTCATTAGACACAAGGGTATCACCTAGTCCAAGATCATGCACGAGATCTGTCATTTCTGTTTTACGCCCCAAATAGGAGTCAGGACCGAGTTCCACTACGAAGTCATCCACACGTTGCGTTTGTATTTTCCCACCAAATCGTGGTGCTTGTTCGAAAAGAGTAATGGTCCATTCCGGCTTTGCATGGCCTAAATAATAAGCCGCTGTTAGCCCTGTTAAGCCACCGCCCACAATTGTTACATTCACGAATGAATCCTTTCTATTATTGCACTCGCCATTGCTTGTAAAAATGTTTCATTACAATTTGGCATGGGTGCACGCATATATGTTGCGCCCTTTGCTTCAACGAGTTCTTTACACTCCACATCATTATCGTACAGTACCTCAACGTGATTGCTTACAAATCCAAATGGTACAAAAGCAATGCGAGTAGCACCAGTTTGTAAAGCTTCATTGATTGCATCCTCTACGGTAGGTTCCAACCATTGGCCATGAGGAGCCGCACTTTGCCATGCCACAGTCCAGTTCGGTAATTTACAATATTCAGCAATCTCTTTAGCGCTTTCCTCTAAAGCCAACGCATACGAATCGCCATCATGATTATTGATAAGAGGTATACTGTGCGCACTAAAAATAACGAATACATCTTTAGCATTATGCACACACTTTGAAAGTGCTTTTACCCAGTATTCCTTAAAAGTTGGTTGATCCCACCATGAACGGATAAAGTCAAATGTCACATTATCATGGTTTGAAATGGCTGCTTGCACTTGTTTTTCATAAGCTCCAGTACCGAGAGCGGTGAAGAATGGAGCTGTTACAATAGCGATAATATGCTCCACTCCTTGCTGGACTAAGCAGTCAACCGCATCTGCAATGGATGGTTTCATGTGTAAAAAACCAATAGCGGAAGGCATAGTTGGCAACAGAGTAAGCAATGCTTTATATTGGCACTCTGCCATAGTTTGAAGCTCAATATTTTCCCATTGACCGATTGTATCATAACGCTTAGTGAGATTTGTAATCTCTGCTTCCGTTGGTACACGGCCACGACGAATGCTCGTCATATAGGGTACTAAATCATCCTTACTTAAAGGGCTACCATAAGACAGGAATAATAATCCTTTTTTTTCTACTTTCACTAATTTACCTCTCTTGAGCCCAAATCTCACGACTACGCTCATGCACATAGTCCGTTAGCCAATGGAGTTTTTGAGGATCTGCCTCGGGGAATACGCCATGACCTAAATTAAAGATATGGCGACCATAGCGAACTCCTTCGAGCAAAATACGATCTACTTCGTGAGCCAATGTTTTTTCGTCTCCGAACAGATACGCTGGATCTAAGTTACCTTGCACGGTTTGCGTTACACCCCGTTCATTCGCCATAACAATGGAACTACGCCAATCAAGGGCAATGACGTCTAATGGCAAATGAGACCAAATAGACACCAAATGGTCAGTGCCAACGCCATTCATCGCTATAGGTAAATGAGGATATTTAGCTTTTACAGCCTTAATGATTCGTTCCATATGAGGGTAAATCCCTTGTTTATACTGATCTGCATTAACAGCCCCTACCCAAGAGTCGAAGATTTGAAGTGCATTGGCACCCGCTTCGGCTTGCATGGATAAGTACGCAATGGACATGTCCGCCAGTTTAGTCATCAATGCATTCCACACATGAGGAGCACCGATGAGCATGCCACGAGTCTTATTGTAGTTCTTCGTTGGTCCCCCTTCGATAAGGTAGGATGCAATCGTAAACGGCGCACCGCAAAAACCAATGAGTGGCACGTCGAGCATGCCAGATGTTAAGAGTGTAATCGTTTTACCGATATACTCTACCTTGGTAGGATCAAAGGAATCTAGAGCCTCTACATCAGCCATAGAACGGATAGGCGTGCTAAACACAGGACCCACACCGGCCTTGAGCTCAACATTTACATTCATAGCCACCATTGGGCTCATGATATCTTTGTAAAGGATAGCCGCATCAACGCCGTATTCCTTAACAGGTAATTCCGTAACACGAGCACATAACTCGGGCTCTTTTGTAATTTCAAATAATGAATATTTCTCTTTGATTTTGCGATATTCCGCTTGGCTACGACCAGCTTGACGCATATACCACACAGGCGTTACACCAGGGTTCTTCCCTTGGATCATGTCCAAATAAGCTGTGTTCAAGTACTCAACCCCTTTCGTTCTAAATGTATACTAACACACTATGGTAACTAAAACAGTTACTTTAGTTACAATCACACACATTATTTATTCTTTAATAATCCCTAATAATCCCTGTGAAAGCATGTGCCTCCACAGGGATTATTATTTCATTACCACTTTGATTTAACTAAGACTTTAATTCAAGTATGTCGTTAAATTTACTAGTACTGTAATGTAACCACTACTTTAATTTGACTGAGTCTTTAATTCAAGTCCGAAATTCATTTAGCTACGACTTAGTCTATGGCAATCGATGCCCATAATAGATTGAGCCATATCATATACGGAGCGTTGACAGGTAAAAAGCCAAATCTGTTGATTCTTTCCAAGCTCAGCCAACAGTTCCAAGGCACTACGTTGACGATTTTCGTCAAAGCGCACCAAAATATCATCCAAAATAATCGGCAAGGATTCTACTTGATAAGAGAATACCTTTGCTAAGGCAAGACGCAATGCCAAGTATACTTGGTCAGCTAGACCACTAGACCAGAATTTAAGTTCTAGTCGTTCCCCATCGTTGTTGATAAGTGCTACCCCTTTGTTGATACCTAGAATATCAAGTGTATACCTCTCACCAGTTAGGCTTTCAACATAAGAGGATGCAAGTTCTAACATATGAGGTTGTTTTTCTTGTTCATATGATTGTTGAGCCTTATCCATACAATGGCTTATCAATACTTGCGTAGCCCAATCTTCCAGAGCAGACTCTAATTCACTTTGTAAAGCTTCACGTTCTTGCAACATTTGGTGTTGTTCTTGGTCAGATCCAAGTGTACGCATGGCTTCAACGATTTGACCGCGACGCTCGTACAAGGTAGCCAATTTATCTTCAATAGAGGCTATTTCACGCTCAGAGTGAGCCAATTCATCTAACCAGTTATCTTTGTTGCCTTCTCGCAAACGACGATAGAACAGGTCTTTATTCTCCGCATCAGGAGCAAGTAAATCCAGCTGTACCTGACTTTGCTTGTAGATAGTTTGCCACTGTTTATATTGGTCCTCATCGATAAGATGTTGACGATACTCGTTGGAACTTTCCATACCCGCTTTATGGAGCAGTTCTTGTTGACGAAGGAGTAGCTCTTTTTCCTTACGATGCCAATTATCATATTCATTACGGAAGCTTTTACGTTGTGCTTCCTTTTGTTCCCATACAATTTTATTTTGTTGGAAGTTCTTATATTGGTTATAAATGCGTTTTAGCTCTGTTGGAGATACTGGCGCCTCTATCCCAAGGTTATACCACAAAGCCATCGCTTGGTCTTCAATAATACGTAGGCCTTCTTTATGCTCCGCTAAACGCTTTTCATAGCCTTCTATAGTACGTAGTTGCTCATGATATTGATCATATTCATGTTTGAGGCCAAAGAAATCATCTTCATCGAGACTCTTAGCCGCCCCTTGTGGTAACCAGTTTTGCCATGCTGCGAGAGCTTCATCGTAAATACCTTGTAATGTATGACCTTCTTGAATCCAACGTTCAAGATGTGCCACCCCTTCTAAGGATGGTACAGGACTCGCTGTAGGCGTAGCAGCCTTGATCAAAGCCTCTAGCTGATGTTCTACATCAGATTTACGGGAAGATAAAATTTGTAACTCATAGTTTAATTTAGACACATCAGAGTTACCATTATGAAACCTCCAGGTAGCATACCAGAATAGCCCCATAGATAGAATCAAGAAAATAAAACCACCTATAGTATATAATGCAGATTCAAGAACCAACAGGCCTGCTAATACTACCAATACAGCTATAACAGCACCTATACCACTAATGCGTTGTAGCCATTTTGGCAGAATTGTGGGCTGTGCGTCTGAACCATAACTATTCCGTCTAGCCTCTAGTCTAGCCTCTACTTGATCTATATCCATTAAGATACGATCTAATTCACGTTCTAAATATTCTTTTTTAGCTAATTCTTCTTCACTAAAGTTAGGTAAAGTTGCACCTTCAAGGTTCGCCGTCGGCACCTCATCGGTAGCCTCTGCAGGTTTGCGGTCTTGCCAATGTAAAAGTTGTTCTTTTGCGGTGCGCAAACGACTTGCCAAACGTTCTCCATCAAACCAATTGATGTCTTCTGCCATTGGCTCATCGTGACGCCACGCAGAATGTAAGGTGCGTGAAAACTCTAATTGTTCTCTAACCTTACGGATGTACGCATCGCCTTCTTCGCACTCACGGCGTAATTGCTCCCATTTAGCACCTTGTTGAATGAGGTCTTCAATATCTTGGCCGTAAGTTCCAAATGGGCTATCAGGACTAAAGTTAGCGGGCATCAATGCCGCTTCCTTTTCCTGCCATAATTGCATATTGTCACGAGCCCGTTTTATTTCTTCATCAAGACGTAGGAACTCATCACGACTCAAGGCGAGCTCACTATTATACTGCTGCATGTGCATACGCGCCTCTTCACTGCGACGATATGTATCCCACGCACGCAATACTACATCGATACCATCCCGATATTCCTTCCATTCTTTCAACTGATTTTGCAATTCCATTTCGGTTTGCTCCGTACTGTGAAAGACGGTTTGTAATTCCACATATTGCGCTTCATGCTCCGCCAACTGACTCAACTTTTGACGGTTTTCTTTAAGCTCATCCATCAATACATTGATGCGACGTTTACCATTCGAGGATGCTACAAGTAGGTCTGTAGCCCCTTTTTCAACATCCTTAACAGCTCCACCTAAGTGTTCTCCTCCTTCGGCGCCAAAGAATCGAGAACGAACCTCTACCTCTTGTAATACATCAAGGCCTTGTAGATCGTCTAATGTTAACGCAAATATGCGGTTATATGTTTTTTTATCGATGCCATGCCACCAATGTTGAGCCGGCTCTTCATGGATGGCAGGATGACCAGGGCTGTAAAAGTCTAACTGCTTACCCTTACGACCGATATAGTAACTTTCACCATTACGGTCCACATCAAGGGCCCCCGTCATAGGGCCATAAGCCTTATGAGTACCGCCAAATAACAAGGTGCGCATCCCTTCGAGCAAGGATGTTTTACCACTTTCATTAGGGCCATACATGAGTTGAACCCCATTGTCACCCGTGGTGAAAGACCAGTCGCGATATGGGCCAAATTCATCAAATCGTATGCGTTTAATGTTCATCATTAGCCCCCATCAATACAGTAACACCTTCAATTTCACAACGTTTCAAAGCTCGTGCCAATAATTCATCACTCAATAAATCGGCATATGCGCCTAAGCGCTTAAATTCAGGACGATCAGCCATGATTTGACGCGCAATCTGTATCGCATCTCCATCTACCATATCGTCATAAGCACGCAAGTAATCACCTACTACATCTGTTAATAAACGTCGTTCAACTAGATTAATACTAGGTCGTGTATTAGAAATAATACGGTAAGGCATAACGAATATAGATTTGCCTTTCTCTTCATTTTGAGACTCTTGCAACCATAGTTTTCGAATCCCCTCTTGCGTACATAGGCGATGTAGAGGTCCCGTTCCGGACAAAACGAGGGACAACAAGATGTTTTTCTTATGTTGCTTTCGCAAGTTTTCTTTTTTACGCCGCAAAATCTCTAAGAAATCTGTTTCATTTTGCATGCCAGCAATATCGATTTTGATTTCCTCAAATCGAACAGCACAGGTGTCGATAAATCGCAAATCACAATGACCATTATGAGATACGGATACAAGATAACATCCCTTAGGTCCATGTTCTTTACGATGCAATCCTTGCGAATTACCCGCATAAACTACGAGAGGTTCCTCGCTAAGAACTTGAGATTTATGAATATGACCCAATGCCCAATAATCCATGGCAGCCTCTGTTAAATCAGTTAAGTTACAAGGTCCTGTTACATTATGATTTTCAGAGCCTACACTAGAACCTACAGTACCATGCATGACAGCAAGGGAAAACTCATCCCGTTCAAAAGCTCTGTATTGACGAGCATAGTTGTCGCTTTCATTACCATGACCACAACTAATGCCATATACGCCACCAATTTCTATATTATTAACGATGAGCGGGAAACGCTGTACCTGTTCGCTAGAAAATATATGGACATTATCTGGCATCTGCAGTTGCGCTTTCCAGCTTTCAGCAGGATCATGATTACCTTGTACCATATAAACATCAATACGATGCTCAGCCAAGCGATACATGGCGCGCACAAAACGGACTTGAGCCTCTAAATTATGGTCTTCGCTATTATAAATATCTCCAGCTATTACGACAGCATGCACATGTTCTGTAATAGCAGTATCAATAATTTTATCTAAGGCTACATAGGTTGCTTCACTTACGGCGCGATCAACAGCATTGCTAATACCTGTAGCATATTGAAAGGGTGCCCCTAAATGCAGATCACCACAGTGTATAAATCGAAACGGCTGCATCTATATCCACTCCTCCATTAATATTTTTATTATAGTTATATATAGTAATTACAATAGTTTATTATACTACAAAACCTTAAAGATAAGTTAAAAATAACTATCATTTAGCATCAAAAAGATATAGTTAAACTAAACTTCTCTTAACTATTAATAAATATAAATTATAAGATAAGCTCATATTCTCTCATCATAAGATATGAATCATAACATGTTATTATTTTTGTTAACCAATTCATGTATTAAGTTGACAATTTATACATGAACGTTTACAATCAAATTGTCAATATATTATGTTTTTATTAAGTTAACAATTTCCCGGAGGCTATTATGGCTTTGCCTATAGATCAACAACCATCCCAAGTGGGTACATACGAAAAAATTCTTACCATTGCAAACCGCATCATGAACGGCGGCGAAATTACAAAAGAAGAAGCAATCGAGCTGATTCATACTTCAGATGATGATACCATGATTCTACTCGCTATGGCTGATAAAATTCGCCAACATTTCAATGATAATTCTGTGGATGTATGTGCCATTGTTAATGCTCGGTCCGGCAAATGTCCTGAAAACTGTAAATTCTGTGCTCAATCCGCACACCACAACACAGGCGTTCAGGAGTATCCTTTCATGGATGAAGAAAGCATTCTCCAAGCAGCACGTAAAGCTAAAGAGGCTGGTGCAATTCGTTTTTCCATCGTAACAAGTGGTCGTAATACTAATAACCCTGATGAATTTAATCAAATCATCCATGTATTAGGCCGTATCAAAAATGAAATTGGCCTTGAAATCTGCTGTTCTCTTGGGTTGTTAACTTACGAACAAGCACTCAAATTAAAAGAAGTTGGCGTTACTCGATACCACTCCAATATCGAAACGGCACCTAGTCACTTCCCAGATATTTGTACAACACATTCCTACGAAGACAAAATGTTTACCATAGATAATGCACAAAAAGCAGGCATCCGTGTTTGCTCTGGCGGCATTCTTGGTCTTAACGAAACATTAGAACAACGCGTAGAAATGGCGTTCGAACTTAAACGTTTACATATTGACTCCGTACCATTAAACATTTTGAATCCTGTTAAAGGGACTCCATTTGAAAGCAACGAAGCTTTACGTCCATTGGATATCTTACGTACCTTCGCTGTATTCCGTTTCATCTTGCCAAACGCATTGATACGGACTGCAGGTGGCCGCGAAGTAAATCTACGAGACTTACAAGCTTATGCTCTAAAAGGTGGCCTAAACGGTATCATGGTTGGTGGCTACTTAACTACTGGCGGTCGTTCACCTCAAGACGATCTCCAAATGATTCAAGACTTGGAGTTGACTCGCAATACAGCTCAAGTCTAAAAACCTTATATATACCATTCTCTACATCAGTAGAGGATGTAGTATATAAAATATTCCCTAATGCTTTATAAATATTTTACACATAAAAAGAACCATCTAGTTTGCTGTACTAGATGGTTCTTTTATTTCCATAATAAAATATAAATGGCTTGACCATTTGTGTTCCCTGCAATGGGCTCAGGATTCTCATTAAATTCTACATTCTCATACGGCGTCCCGTCTGACATGTACGCATCTACCTTCAATGTTTCCATGGTTCGATTATATCTACTGATATAAACTTTATATCGCAATTCGTCGCCACCCAGTTCATTAACTCGCAGCCACAAAAGCGCATCGTAATCACTCTTCTGTACACTGTCATTGTCAATAAATAATTGGTTTCCTGATGCATCTGGTCCAACATAGTACCAGTCCGTTGCGTTAGTAGTCCCCCCTATACTGAGTAGCCACAAAAGTGTTAATATGGTGAATATTTTACTCATATGACTGCCCCTCTCATGCTATCGAGCTGTATATTTTATAAAAGCTTAATGTGGATAAACCTTTATAAAATATACAACTTCTCCTTTATATAATACCAAAATTGTCCCATATTTATCAACAATAATTAAAATTAATTACCATGTTTTTTACAAATATAAGAATTTTAAAGAAATTTATTAAATTTCTTCATTTTTAACTCATTTACCATTCCTATAATGATAATGTCAAATGATAGATAGAGGTAACAATTCCCTGGTTGCCGTACGTGTATTTATCTCCCGACAAGTAATACTAACCCCAAACCTACTACTTGTTTAAATACATGTTTCATTTGATATTAATACTAACACTCCCCTTACATGAAAAAAGGACTCTATACAGAGTCCTTTTTTCGTTACTTCATAAACTTATACATATTGTTAAGTCTACATACATATTACCATAAGGGTTAATAGTAAAGGGTTTATAAGGACTCACGAATTAACAAGTAATACTATATTCTCTTAAAAAGAAAAACACTCAAAAGCTTAAGGAAATACAATAACCATTACGCTTTTGAGCGTTTTTTATTATAAACTACAATTTACTAATTTCTATCTTACTATTTTACTTCAGCCCAACCTAAAGCAGCGCGTTTTTCATCGATATCTGCCAAAATTTTCTCAGCTACTTTAGCAGGATCCGTATTTACATACATAACAGAGCCTAAGATATCTTTAGTGTCTTCTTTGAGCCATTTTGTAACGGCATCAGAGCCTTGTGTAGGTGGCTCAACACAGTGATAAGAGTTAATCCCCATCAAGCGGAAACCAAGGGATGCATCGATACCTTTTTCGTTAGACCATTCAGGGCTAGACATAGCAAATGGCAATTGAGGTAAGTTAAGGCCAAGTTCTGCAGCAATACCGCCGAAGATACCAGAGGAACGCGCATTATCTACACATTCACCCACATGCCATACTGGTGGTTGATCATCGCCCAAGAACTCTTGCAATGCAGGGCTACATTTCTTGTTAGCATCTGTATTACAATAGCCAAGTTTCATCAATGGGAAAGATGCACAACCGTTTGTAAGGATGATACAGCCATTTTTAATAAGTGTATCAACAATATCTACAGTAGCTTTTTCGTAGATAACGCGAGGGTTAGAACAACCTACTACATTAACGATACCGCGAACTTTACCAGATTTTAAAGCCTCTGCCAATGGTTTGAAGGAACCATAATGTTTAACAGTGGATTCTGGAGAGAAGCCAACTTCTGCTGTGATTTCGTATGGCGGAATGAATACAGGCATACCTTTACGCAATTCATGCGCTTCAAGAGCACGATCCAAAATTTTGCAAGCCAAATCTTTTGTTTCAGCCAAGTTAGTGTGATGATGATCGTAGCCGATGTGTTCAGCACCTGGTAAACGAGCTGCATCAGACGTAGTGATAACCTTTGTGTTGAAGCAACGTGCTACGTCCATGATAGCAGGATACACGTCTTGAACGTCAGCTACCCAGCAATCAAGAGCGCCTGTACCAAGTACAAGCTCAGCACCGATAGCATTACACAATGGAATAACATTTTCATAACGGTACATACTGGACAAACCAGAGCAGCAGATACCGTAGAATTGGATACCTTTAGCGCCGATAGCTTTTGCTTTTTCTAAATATTCTTCAGAGGCGCCAATTTTACAAATTTGGGATACCAATGTTGGTAAATGACCATGAACAGCGATGTTAACATACCCTTTTTTCAAGGCACCGATGTTAACTTTGGAAGTACGACGACCACCTTGTCCGAACAATGCATCTGTAGCAATGTCTGCCGCTACTACGCCTGTGAATGTGAAAGCAAGACCACAACGCAAGAATTGTTTCATATTGCTTTCCCAATCGCCATCTGTACCTACGGTTGTACGATGATATGCATCAAAGGCTTCATTGTATGCGGAAACAGGCAAGATATCCAAGTTTTTCCAAACTTCGCGACGCTCTGCAGGAGCCATAGCTGTAATTGTTTTATATTCACCTGGCAATGCACGGCTCAAATCTTCGAGCAATACATCTGCTAAATCATTAGCCACTTCTTTCAAGGAACGACCTTCTTCAGGGATGTTGAAAGCCTTACATACAGTACGGATTTTTTCTTCCCCTAAAATTGGAATGTCCAATTGGTCATTAGCAGCAGCTTTCAAAGAAATCAAGATTTCACGAGCATGTGCACCATGTTGAGTCAAACCACCTGCAGCAGCACGTGTCATATTACGAGCTACGATGAGGTCAGCATCCGCACCGCAGACACCACGAGGACTCTTAGGTGTAATTTTACAAGGGCCCATGAAACAGATACGACAACATATACCAGCAATACCAAATGTACATTGTGGTTGTTGTTTATCAAAGCGGTCAAATACCGTATCACAACCGATTTGCTCCATACGAAGAATCATTTCACGCACAGCAGGATCTGGTGTTTGTTCAATTACATCTTGTTTTGTAGGCCATGTTTTACGATACTCAGCAACAGCTTTCATGTAGTCATTTACACCATGTTCATGAGGTACCCCTGGTTCATGAGTGTGTGGCACCCATTTATCCGTCGGAAGAGCCTTTGCATGACTATGGTCGTGACCATGATCATCATGACCGCCACAGTGGCAATGATGTTCATGATTATGGTCGTGACCATGTTGTTCACCATGATTGTGTTCATGGGTATTTTTATTTTCCACATCTTTACTCATTTGAAACCTCCTAGGGGCCTACATAGGCCAACCAATAAAAACAAAAAACATATTCTACTTTTAATTCACTTTAAATCCACTACAATGATGGGTTTTAAGTCCTATCTCCTAAATATGTTTTAAATCACTTTAAGTATATTTTCTGAAAAGACATTTGTCAATTAAAATTTGAGAAATTTTTGACGCATCTATATCTAAGAATATGATAATTACTATATTTATTAAATTCGATTTTTTCAGTTTCTTTTCATAAATAAAAAGAGACTAATTCCTAAACTTTACAGGAATTAGTCTCTTTATTTTATTGATTAATTGATTGATTTACGTATTAATTTATGTATTAATTATTAATTTATTAATATGATCCTCCCCTCAGGATATGCCACCTAAATATCTTTATACCTATGCACTACAAAAATTGCTGCATGATATGTGCTACTTCAGATAAATGGAAACGTTTTGCCCGATCAGACCTTGCCACAAGAACTAATTGGCGGAAACAAAGTTTCGATGCAAGAGGATAGAATTTAACCTTATCGTCATCCCCCTTGCTATTGAGCGTGCTCGGCAAGAATGTAATACCATAATCATCTTCTACCAAGGACCGGCATGAATCTAGAGTTTCAGAGCCAATGACGGCTTTGGGCACAAAGCATTCCGCTTGGCATAAACGGTTTACCAACGTCCGTAATTTGAGTCCTTCTCTTAGCAAAATAAACGGAAATGCTCCAAAGGGTGCAATTTCTCGAATTCCATCACCAGTCATGAGAGAATCTGCAATGGCTATAGCCTTCTTATTTTCCACACTAATGGCCAATAAAATCTGCTCATCTAAAACGGGATAACTTTCAAGATCCTGAGAATAAATCGGCGTTGGGAATAACCCTACATCTACTAAACCATCACAAATTTGCTGTTCCAAGAAGTGAGATTCACCCTCTACAACATGGAACTCCCAAGACGGTTCAATCTGTTGAAAGCTTTTCAATGTTTTCCCGAGCATATGATGTCCATAAAATTGAGACAAGCCGATACGCACATGATAGGCTACATCTGTGCCTTGATTAATGATAGATTGCGTTAAAGCCTCCGCCTTTAAAACTAACGGCATGCCCTCTTTTGCAATTTGTAACGCCGCAGCCGTTGGCACGACTTTTGTACGATCACGAACAAACAACGTAACTCCTAGCTCTGCTTCAATGCGACGAATTCCCTGACTCAACGCCGGCTGAGAAATATATAACTTTTTAGATGCCTTAGAAAATGATGCCATCTCAACGATGGTACTAATATATTTAATGTCTTTTATGTCCATATACGAGTCCTTATAACTATGTACATATACAAGTCTTATAATAAAACATTATTTCTATTATAACTATATATTACTAAAATATACGTTACATATACATGGGGAAAATAAAAAAATACCAAGAAATTTAGTGCCTTACAAACCTAAATTTCTTGGTATGTCTTATAAGTTAAACGAACTACATATAGTATGCGGTAAAACCGCATTCTATTACAGCCCTTTTTAATTTTTAGATTACATTAAAGATTTAAGTACATCCAATACTTCTTGAGGTAATTCGTTTTTATGACCTTTAAGTTTTTCTACATAATCATAACGGAATTCGAAAGCTTGGTGTAATTGGTGATGGTATTCACGTACTTCGAATGGAGGTTCAAAACCAGGAACCTCTACATAAGAAAGATTTTCGTATTCACAGAACGGTTTAAATTCTAATGTACCTTCTACTAAACGCTCTAACAAATCGAGAGTAACTTCTTTAGGAATTTTATTTTCCAAGAAGAAGCCGGTGTTCATGATATAGCACTCTACACCACATTTAGAGAATAATTTTTTATAACTTTCATAGTCACGAACCAATGGATATGTACGGAATGGATTTGCATATGGTTCGATAACAAGCGCATTTGGATCGACGTGAGCATCAAGTTTTTCTGCTGTAGAACGACGAGTCGCAAGGGTTGCCCCCATTGTAGAAGCCAATACAGGATCGGAAATCTTAAGGATTGGTGGCAATGTTTTATCTTTCATAAGCCATACTATGGCATTAACAGGTTCACCTACGTAGTTTACGCGGTTATCTGTCCAGAATTGAGATTTAATAGCACGACCATTGCTGTTTCGCACATCTTCGGCCAGTACAACCTTACGTCCATCCTCATCCATCGTTACACCTACATTTTGTAGCGTCAACAAGAATTCGTTAGCAGGATGTTCCACAGGATAATCTTGCATTTTATCGAAGTACGTAGGTTCAAGAGCAATAGAACTCAAATCCTCAGTATTGATGATATATGCATCGTCATGCAGGATAGAGATATCATAACGACCATCATGTTTTTCATGAGTCAATGTGGATTTACCGGAACCAGATAAACCGAATACACCGATAGTGTAAGATTTACCACCTTCAAGGTTGTAACGTTTCATGCCACCGTGGCAAGCAACATAGTCGAAACGATTTGCCAAGGACCACGCAAGTGTAAGTGTACCTTTTTTATGCTCTCCAAAGTAGCGCATACCAAGAATCATAGCACAGTTATGCGCAGGGTCAAAAATAGCAAGACCGCCTGGATGACCTGGTACAACATAGTCAGGATCAGAGTAAATATAGATGTCGCCTTCTGGGATCTCTACACTGTCATTGTAGAATTCTTTTACAGCTGCATCAAAGAACTTGAAGTTCATGAGCCAAGAATACAAAATAGACGCGTGATCTTTTGGAATCATCAAATGAGCACGAGCTGTGAATTTTTTATCAAGACCAACGATAGATTCTGCAGAAATCCACTCTTTATTGCGGCTATCATACACAGCATCACGTGCAATATTCGCGAGTTCAACTTCATCGATGCCCTCGTCTCCAATAATACGACGAGCTTTAGCATAACGACCTGTAGTTTTACCATCATTTGTAACAAGGACCTTTGCATCAGCTGGCAAACCTTGTTCTAATGGTTTAAATACTGGCATATCGAGGACGATAACACCTGGCTCTTCAGAGGCTAGTTGATACGCTTGTGCCACAGATGTTACAGGAGTTACATTGTTCCCATAGAATGCAGTTTCAATTGTACTGCGCATCATAGAAAATAATGGATTTGTTTTGATTTCACTTTGCTTCCAAACGCGTCTTGTAGACATAGTATCTAGATCCTCACCTTTTAATATATTAGTAATTTCTCTTGTAAAAGTAATGTTGTATATGAAAACACTGCTTAGGCAAATACTTTCATTATTTTCTATTTTACCCTGTTCAATCAAATTTGTATACATAAAACAGATGATTTATAGGAAATTAATGTATGTTTATTTCGAATTAGTGCAACACATTTGGCCAGATAAAAGAGACGAGGTCCAAAGTCCTCGTCTCTTTTCAAGGTTTAAAAGTACAATTATTTCTTATCTTTATTGATAAATGCATCGATTTTGCTAATTAGATCATCTACCTCAAAATCGCCGCGTTCTGCCATCATCTTGATTGTTGCCACCTTAGCCATTACTTTTACCATAGGTGTTTTTAATTTCTCAAATTTAGGATTCAAAGAAATCAAATGATCTACAATATCTGGACGATGTTTAATTAAATTAGACAATGTTGTTTTTGCATCGATGTGGAATCGACCATCTGCATCAGTTGTTAATGGTTCTTCTTCTACCTCTTCTGCTGCCTCTTGAGCCAAGGATTTTTCTTTACCACCATCGCCTACAAAATCAGTTTTATCCCAAGTCAACAATGTACGGGAACCCTCCAGTTCACGGATATGAGTACAGTCTTGCATCATTTCCAATACGCCGCGGAATTTACCATTTTCATCGCGTACTGCGGTGTAGATAACATAGATGAACAAGCCTGGTTTATTGATCCAGAATTCCGCTTGGCTTTGTTCGCCAGAACGGAACTTCTCTACGATTTCTTCTACTATATGAACAGATTTTGCGGGGTGACAATTCTTCACCTCACGGCCGATAACGTTCGCACTGCGAGGGAAAATACGATGTGCCGTATCGCTGTAGAACTTAACTAGTTCATTTTCATCTACATAGGATAAATCTACCGGCAAATGACGGAACAACAAATTAATTTGCTCTAATGTCAATTTACCCGTTGCTACATCGAGGACTGCATCCTTACCAACGGGCGCACCACCAACAGGGCCTACATATTTAGATAGCAAGCCGGCTAAATCATTTAAGAACTCGTTAGATACAGCACCACCTTGAGCTGAATTATTGCCATTCAATTGCGCCGCAGAATCATTGATACCTGGCACTACATATAAGCCTGGCGCATTGATGATAGCATAACCAATTTCATGGTCATTTTTACTCATCCGAACAAACTCTTCGTCACTCAACAATTTATAAGAAGTCGGCAATAAGACTTCTAGTTCTTTAGAATTCAAATCCCGTAATTTCGCCAAAGTTTCTGGCACAGACGCTAGGAATTCTTCGTATTTATCTTCCCGAAGCAATGCATAGGATGCAGAGATAGCATCGCGCACAGCATCATCAAAGGTCCACATAATGCGCGTTGGACGATCAAAGCCGTGGTCCTCAAGCATCGGATAGAGTTGATTTTGCTTACGAGATAGATGAGTTCTCCACTCTGCTAAGGAATCAAAAACGCCGAGCCACGGATTTTTGATAAAATTCTCTTGTTTCAACAATTCGTCTGCTTCAAGGGCTACCTTTTCAACAGCATTGATTTCTTCCAAGTACGCCCACAACGGATGGTTCTCAGGATACTCATTTTCAGCACGCACCAAAACGCCGTCAAATAGATCTAAGAGATCATCCATTTTCTCTAGGATTTCTTCGTCCTTGTAAACACCTTTCAAGCTTTGCTCTGCATAGGCAAACTCATCAGGTGTACAAGTACCTAGTTTCTCTTTTAAAATGCGATTGCCCTCTTCTAAGGACAATTTACCATCTAAATAATCTTCTTTAATGGACACAATAATTCTGTAACGTTCATTGTTAATATCTAGCTTTTGTTTTAATGGATTCATATTCTTATACCTCCACGGGCTAATCTATAATTATATTTTTATTATATCATTTTGAAAGTAATTTTCAGTTACTATAGATACAATTTTGATTTATTTTTAAAATTTACACATCCAATATTATGAAAAAGAATAACCTTACTTTATTTTTTAGAATATTTTGGCATACAAAAACTGCACCTCAAAAGTTGTGTCCAAGTTTTAGGGTGCAGTTCTCTATAAGTGTCTTTAATTAGTTTTTAAAATCAATATATTCAGTTTTAGAAGATGCTACAGGTCTACCATTGGAATCTGTAGCAGGGCTAAATCTCCATTTAGAAATAGTATCAACAATGGCGGCATCAAGCGCACTAGAGCCACTAGATGAGACAACTTCAACGTCCCCTACAGAACCATCTTCCTTGATGGTAAAACGTATATCCGCACCATGAGCTGCTTCACCATAGGCGGCGAGCAGTGCTCGGTCAATAGGTGGTGTAGCTATAGCTACTGGTGGATCGTATGGAGCTGCCAACACAGAAGCTATCATACTCATTACAAAAAATGAGCTTAAGATAATACAACGCAACACTTTATTCATCGTTTTCTCCTTATTTAGCTTTCACAGCTTGCTTAGGCAGAGTAATTGTCATCCCAATAATGGATTCGTGTGCCTTTTGATCTGTGCCAATAGCAGGGGTAAACTTCCACTGCAAAATTGCTTTTTTTACTGCTTCATCAACGGGAGCATATCCAGAAGAGCGCTCTACGAAAACATTTTTAACATTACCTTTTTTATCAATCAAGAAGCGTACGCGCATATCAGGCGCTACCGTAGCGGTTTGAGGAATCTCAGGCAACTCTGGTTTTACAATAGTAACCTCTCTTGGAGATTCTAAAAACTTTGCCGCATCAGCTGTATAATCACCTAACATGCCAAAAGATGCAACAAGTACTGCTGCAGCAGCGTATCGGAATAATTTATTCATAAGAAGCCTCCTTATTAACCTTTTATCTATGCATAATATCATACTAAATAAAGATGAATATTAAAAGAATAAATTCTTATTGATAAAATTTCTCATTTATGATATATTGAATTTAAGATAACTGTTCGAACTCACATATCTAGTTGATATGACAAAAAACTACACAAAGGAGGTTCATCATGAGACGTAGAAAGCGTATTCAAATGAAGGTCATGATGGTACTTGGTATCGTTGCCCTCATTGGGCCTAGCCATCTACAAGCACTTATTCCCTAGATTATTTTGACCTTAGCAGAAGACCGTATAACTGCCACTAGCCGCTACGTTAGTAGCGGCTATTTTTCCGTTTAGATTCAGAGAGATATTTTCCTTCTTCAAATTATTTCATTATTAGAACAAAATATTTCCCTCAAACAAAGTCATTAATGTTTTTAAATTTAGTATCTATTAAAAAGGAGGCTTATTATGAAATTTAATCGAATTTTATTAGTCGTCGTATCATTAGCACTTATAGTATTTGCCCTTGCAGGCTGCGGAAAAGACACAGCCCAAGATAGTCAGAAAAAACTTAATGTCGTAGCTACTACAACGATGTTAACGGATTTAGTAAAAGAAATCGGCGGTGATCATGTAACCGTACAAGGTCTCATGGGACCTGGTGTAGACCCTCATCTATATCAAGCGAGCGCAGGCGATGTAACCGCTATGTCTAAGGCAGATGTTGTAGTATACAACGGCATTCACTTGGAAGGTAAAATGGGTTCCATTTTCGATAATCTAACAAAGCAAAATAAAGCGACCATCCGCGTATCTGATGCCATTGATCCAGCTACATTGCTTGACTTTGACGAAGAAGATGGTGTAAAAACAAAAGACCCTCATATTTGGTTTGACGTTGCTAACTGGAAACTAGCAGCAAAAGCAGTATACGAAGGTCTTGCGAAAGCCGATCCGGCTCATAAAGAAGATTACAAAAAACGCTATGACGCATATCTTACTAAGTTAGATGAAACCGATGCGTACGTTAAAGCTCAAGCAGAATCTATTCCGAAAGAATCTCGCGTACTTGTAACAGCTCATGATGCATTCCAATACTTCGCTCGCGCGTACGGCTTTGAAGTAAAAGGTTTGCAAGGTGTAAGTACTGCTACAGAAGCAGGCACACAAGATGTGAATGAACTGGTTCAATATATCGTAGACCACAAAATTAAAGCGATTTTCGTAGAGTCTTCTGTACCACATAAAACAATTGAAGCCGTTCAAGAAGCAGCTAAGGCTAAAGGCTGGAATGTTGCCATCGGTGGCGAATTATATTCCGACTCTCTCGGCTCCGAAGGCACTGAAGGCGGTACATATATCGGCATGGTGAAAGCCAATATCGATACAATTACTAAGGCACTAAAATAATCAATTATTAGATTTTCTTAATTAAATACAACAAAGTAAATTTACTTATACTAAATTAGATTGACTTAAGTTTACTTTATTATTGTAAGTACAAGTGCTACTAGCAACTTTCTGCTAGTGGCACTCATTAATACAAGGAGGTTTCCATGGAATGGGCCGTTGAAGTTGAAGATATGACCGTAGCATATACGACAAAACCCGTATTATGGGACGTAGATATGAAGGTACCCATCGGTTCCTTAGCGGCCATTGTCGGCCCTAATGGTGCCGGTAAGTCCACATTATTAAAGGCCATGCTCGGCCTACTAACAGTTATCTCAGGAAGTGTAAAATTTTATATCGATCACCACTTAGCAATGGACAAAAACGATTACAAAAAAATTGCCTATGTCCCTCAAAGTGGTAGCGTAGACTGGGACTTTCCCACTACCGTACTAGATGTAGTACTCATGGGTCGTTATGGTCATCTAGGTTGGTTCAAGCGACCTAGCAAAAAGGATAAGGAACTCGCCCTCTCCATGATTGAAAAAATGGGCATGAGCGACTATGTGGATCGACAAATACGCCAGCTTTCAGGGGGACAACAACAACGCGTCTTCCTCGCAAGAGCTCTCGTCCAAGAGGCAGATATTTACCTCATGGACGAACCATTCAAGGGCGTCGATAAAACCACAGAGCATGCTATTATTTCGCTTTTACAAGAAATGAAAACTCGCGGCAAAACGGTTATCGTCGTCCACCACGATTTAAATACAGTGCCCCAATATTTCGATTGGGTAACGATGGTAAACAAACAAACTGTCGCCTATGGCCCCGTAGCAGATACATTTACGGACGAAGCTATTGAGCGCACCTACGGCAAGGGGAGGATTGTATGACCATACTCCAATCCTATACGACGCAAATGGTACTGCTCGGTACGGCTCTATTAGGCCTCGCTAGCGGTATCGCTGGTACCTTTGCGGTACTTCGCAAGGAAAGCCTCATCGGTGACGGCCTATCTCATGCGGCACTACCCGGTGTGGTCATTGCCTTCTTGCTGACGGGCATCAAGGACATCGAAGTTCTCATCGCAGGTGCTGCCCTATCCTCTATCACTGCGGCTTGGCTCATTACCATCACAGTAGAAAACAGCAAAATCAAATTTGATGGCGCTTTAGCCACCATACTCTCTGCCTTCTTTGGGCTCGGTATGGTATTGCTCACCTATGTACAAAGCTTAAACAATGCTGGTCAAGCGGGACTTTCAAAATTCATATTTGGACAGGCAGCCACCATATTAGCGCGCGACGTGTACATCACATCTGCAGCGGCGCTCATCATCATCGTGTTAACCGCATTATTCTGGAAGGAGTTAAAGCTTATCTCCTTCGATGTGGAATACGCCAAAACACTACAAATTCCCGTCACTTTCACCCTTATTTTATATCGTTCACTATTAATCATGACCATCATTATCGGCATTCAATCGGTAGGGGCTATCTTGATTAGCTCTCTCCTCATTGCACCCGCCGTAGGGGCAAGACAGTGGACGAACAAACTGGGCACCATGTGTATATTAGCAGGATGTTTCGGCATGATATCCGCCATCGGCGGTACTATCTGGAGTACAGCGGTCCCAAAATTACCGACAGGTCCAGCTATCATCGTCATTTTATCGATTTTCGTATTATTGAGTCTCATCTTTGCTCCTAACAGAGGTATGCTCTGGCAGTTCCGCAAAAATAGACAGTCAAAGCACGCATTATTATTAGAAACCACAAGAGCTCCCAAATTCAAGGCACAGCAAAGTATTTACGTAGCAGAGGACGCACAACCTCGCATAGGAGGTGCCCCATGACAGTTCATACAGAGATATTGCTCATTGCCATTGCGGTGTCCATCGCATGTGCCATCCCTGGGGTCTTCCTCGTATTACGTCGCATGTCCATGATGGCCGATGCCATTACACACACCGTATTCCTCGGCATCGTGCTAGCCTTCTTTATGACGGAAGATTTAAACTCTCCATTTTTACTCGTCGGGGCTACCTTAGTTGGTGTAGGCACCGTATGGCTTACAGAAATGATACATAATACGGGGCTTGTCAACGAAGATGCGTCTATCGGCATCATCTTCCCGCTTCTATTCTCTATCGCCATCATTCTAGTCAGCCTATACAGTGGTAACGCTCATCTCGATGTAGATACCGCATTACTCGGCGAAATAGCCTTTGCCCCCTTTGATCGATGGATTGTGAACGGCACAGACTTGGGGCCTATATCCCTATGGATTTCCCTAGGCGTGGCACTCATCAATTTAATATTAGTCATGCTGTTCTACAAGGAATTGCAACTCTCCACCTTTGATCCGCTACTAGCGGGGCTCTTCGGCTTTATGCCAGCCCTCATCCACTATGTACTCATGACCATGGTATCCCTCACCGTTGTGGCCTCATTCCAAGCGGTAGGTGCCATTCTCGTCATCGGTCTCATGATAGGACCTGCAGCCATCGCTTATTTATGGACGGACTCTGTGAAAGCCATGCTTACTAGTAGTATCATCATCGGTATTATCTGTGCTGTCGTCGGTACAGAAGTAGCTTTCACCATGGACGTGTCCATTGCGGGTTCCATTGCCACCACCATCGGTATCGCACTGATTATCGCTGTTATTGCAACACCGAAGACAGGCTATATCGCCACATACCGCCGTCAACGTCACTTACGTCGCCATTATCGGGAAACGATGATGCTATGCCATATTTATACTCATATGGATACGCCTATTGCGCACGTTGAAAACGGCATTGGCACCATTCACGAGCATTTGAACTGGAGACCTGACTATACACATCAAGCTGCTTCACAGCTAAAGAAACAAGGTCTATTATATGTGACGAATGGACACTACGTGCTGACTGATAAGGGTATAGCACAGGTAAAAGAAATTATTTAATTACTCTCAATCATATCTCTCTAAAGATAAACATTTTTTCCAACAAAAGATAAATATTTTCCCAATAAAAAAGAAGCTGAAATCAATGCTCTGCAATGAATATGTACCCCCTTTACTAGACAAACAGTAAAGAGGGTACATATCATAAAGATTTCAGCTTCTTTTATTTTGAATCAATAGCCTTTTATTTTATTGCTTCTAATGGAATTACATGAGGTAGCCCATTGTCATCGATATAAATTTTCGTTCTAACACGGTATACATCTTCCATCATGGCTTCTGTAAAGATGTCTTTCGGCGCACCTTGAGCGTATACGGTACCCTCTTTGAGCACGATGATTTCATCTGCGAACATAGCCGCCAAATCAAGATGATGCAATGTTACGAGTGTTGTAAAATCATTTTCTTGAGTCAGATTTTTTAGCAATGTTAATAAGTCAAATTGCTTGTACAAATCTAAAGCACTTGTCGGTTCATCAAGAATTAAAATTTTAGGTTCTTTTACAAGGGCTTGCGCCATGAACACAAGTTGGCGTTGACCACCGCTGAGCTCCATGATGCTGCGCGATGCAAAGCGCTGTAAGTTCAACCGTTCCAATACCTCTTGTGTGGCTGCAATATCCTCATCACTTACGCGGAAGGACATGGATCCCATGCGCCCTAGCATAACGACTTCAAAAACAGATAGATTGACTTTACAGTCATTATCTTGAGACAAATAGCTCACTGTACTACTAAAATCCTTTGTAGAATATTGAGATACAGGTTTACCATTAACAGAAATCTCGCCCTTGCCTTTCAAGATACCCATAATTGTTTTTAACAGTGTAGATTTACCAGCACCGTTAGTACCAATGAGCGCAGTCAATTTACCTGTTTTAGCAGCAAAATCAACGCCCTTTAAGATTTGTCCGTCTTCCGTAGCGGAATAACCAAAGGTTAGATTATGAACTTCAATCATTTGAAATAGCTCCTTTTCCTAGTTAATACCAACGAGAAGAAGAAAGGTACGCCGATGATTGCCGTCACAATACCGATTGGGAACATCGCCCCAGGAACGAGCATCTTACTCGCAATAGATGCGAGAGACAAAATCGCCATGCCACACACTGCAGATAACGGTAAGAAATACCGTTGATCCTCACCCACAAGCATACGTGCAATATGTGGTCCTACAATACCGATAAAACCAATGGTTCCAACGAAAGAAACGGCAACGGCTGTAATGATGGAGATGAAAGCAAACACTTTTACCCGTAAGCTTTCAACATTAACACCAAGACCAGAAGCCTTTTCATCGCCTAATTTTAATGCTGTTAAACGCCAAGATTCACGCATCATAAGCGGAAGCATGATTGCTAGCACGATAAGAACAATAGAGATGTTCACCCAATTTGCCTTAGCTAAACTCCCCATCGTCCAGAACACGATGTTTTGAAGGGCCTCAGGAGATGCCATATATTGCATCAAGGATTGAAGCGCTTGGAACAAGAACATCATGCCGATACCGGCGAGAATCATCGTTTCAGAGGAGAAGTTCTTAATCTTATTGATAGAATAGATAAAGAAACTCGTCAAACTAGCAAATACAAAGGCCCCGAAAGGAACCATAAAGACACCTAAAAACTCTAGTGCGCTAGCGCCCACAACTACCATGAGGGATGCACCGAATCCAGCCCCTGCAGATATACCAAGGGTATATGGACTGGATAGCGGGTTATCTAGAATGGTCTGCATGCCAGCACCAGCAATACCCAAAGAAGCGCCCACGAGCAATGCCATAATGGCCGTCGGTAAGCGAATCGACCATATGATAACATAAGCATTTTTGGAAACCTCTGCTGGGTCTGTTAAGGCAAGCCACACATCGCTCAAGGTGAGTGATGCAGGGCCCACAATAATATCGGTAACAAAACTTACCGCACAAATGATCAATCCGATAATAATGAACAATAGTTTTTTATAACTCTGTTTCTTATAATCGTACTGGTTGTTAGTTTCTGTCACTATACAAAACCCCTTTTTAGTTCAAATGCATAAACCAAACGCCACCGTAAGAGAATGGAAGGAATTTGTCATAGAATTCCTTAAGTGTGCCTTCAGGATCTACATCCTTGAATTCCTCAGGATAGAATGTTTTAGCTAAGTATTCGAATACTGCAACGTCATATACTTCACGAGGTAAACCATGGTGAGTAGAGTACACTTTTTTATCTTGTACGGCTTTCAATTCAGGCCAGCCTTGACGTTCTGTGGTGAAAGCTTTCAACAACTCTTGAGATTTAGCTTCGTTTGTATCAAAACCTAAACGCATAGAAGTCGGTTTCTTAGGCCAGTAAGAGCCAATGATCATGATGATATCTGGGTTTCTTTCAAGGATAAACTCTGGATTAACAGGACCAGCAGATTTTACTACATCTTTCGTAATAAGATTGCCACCAACTTGAGTTGCCAAGGCGCCCCAAGCTACTTTATCACTATATGCAAAACCTAAACCTTCCGGACCTTCGTTACCTGTTTCAATATAAACAGTTGGTTTTGGTTTATTGATTTTGCTAATGCGGTCCATAACTCTTGTTAAACGGTCAGTATAGAACTTGTTGATTTCTGCTGCACGCTCTTCTTTACCCAATGCTTTACCGATAGCTTCGATAGATTTTTGGTGATTTTCAAGCTTTTCAGCATGGTAATCGATATAAATGGTAGGGATACCAGCTGCATCGATTTTAGGTTTGTAATCAGCTTCGTATTGCTCTTTAAAGAACAATGGCATGAAGATGACATCTGGATTCAAAGAGATAACCTTTTCAACGTCAAATGTTTTGTCATTTACATTACCAATGAGAGGAATTTTTTCCAATTCTGGAACGTCCGCTTTATAGCGATCCCACATATCGGTACGCAATTTGCTCAAATATGGGTCCATACCAACAATAGTCTTAGCTACATCTTTGCCTTGCAATGCAGCCATAGTCAAGAACGCACCACCGGAAGCACTCAATTGTACTACTACGCGTTCTGCCGGTTTTTTCAATGTCACCTTTTGACCAGTTACGTCTATAATCTCAATTTGTTTACCAGATTGAGCAGCATCCTTTTTCGTATCTGCTGGACCACCACAAGCCGTCATAATCATACTCACAATCAGTAGGAGCACGGTGGCAAGATACGCCATACATTTCTTTTGCTTAACCATAAAAGCACCTCATATCTAAAACACAATAATTTCAAATGATAACATCAGAAAATAACTTTCAAAACCTTGGTCAATCAACCCCTATCAACACAACACAAAAGCCTAGTTCATATGCATAAACCAGATACCACTGTAAGAATATGGCAAGAATTTGTCATAGAACTCTTTAAGTGTAGCTTCAGGATTTACATCCGCAAACTCTTCAGGATAGAAGGTTTTTGCTAAATATTCAAAGACTGCTGCATCAAAGACTTCACGAGGAAGACCGTGGTGCGCAGAGTAAACTTGTTTATTTTCAACGGCTTTTAATTCGCTCCAACCTTGACGTTCTGTGGTGAAAGCTTTCAACAACGCCTGAGACGAATCTTCGGTTGCTTCAAAACCTAAACGCATAGAAGTCGGTTTTTTAGGCCAGTAAGAACCCATTATCATGATGATATCTGGATTTTTCTCAAGTATAAACTCTGGATTAATAGGAGACGTTTTCTTAATAACATCCTTGGTGATGACATCAGCACCAGCCATAGTAGCTAAAGCACCCCAAGAGTAGTTACCACTAAAGGAGTTACCAAATTCCTCTGGGCCATTCATACCAACTTCAAGGTAAACTGTTGGTTTTGGTTTGTTAATTTTACTAACACGATCGAGAACTCTTGTCACGCGATCCGTATAGAACTTGCTGATTTCTGCGGCACGTTCCTCTTTACCCAAAGCCTTACCTATGGCTTCAATGGATTTTTGATGACTTTCAAGTTTTTCAGCATGGTAATCTATATAAATAGTCTGGATACCAGCAGCATCCATTTTTGCTTTTGCATCAGATTCATACTGATCTTTCAAATCAACAGGAATAAAAATAACATCTGGATTTAATGCCACAACTTGCTCAGCATTAAATGTTTTATCCCCGATGGTACCAACTACAGGAATCTTAGCTAACTCAGGCATTTCCGTAGTGAAGTGTTTCCACATATCCGCCCTGTAATCCTGCAAAGATGTATCCATGCCAGCGATAACCTTTGGCGTATCCTTACCCATAAGTGCGGAAATCGTAAAGAATGGACCACCAGCACCACTCCATTGTAAGACAACTCTCTCTGCTGGCTTTTTAAGCGTTACCGTACGTCCTGTTACGTCAGTAATCTCAATAGGCTTGCTATTTTGCGCCGTATCTTTCTTTGTCTCACTAGGACCTCCACATGCAGCGATGAGCATACTAACAATCAAGAGGAAAACCGTGGCTAAATACACCATAAACTTCTTTTGTTTGAACATAAGTACCTCTCTTCTCTCAACTAAAACTATCACTATAAGTTCACATAAAAAGCCCGTTTCCCCACGAAGAGGAAACGGGCTGTCATCTCAGTTAGACTAACTACCACGCCTAATAAGCTAGCATATAGTATGAGCTTTCAACTATGCATAGCTAGTATAAATTCATCTATATCAATCCCCATCCCTGTCTCTCGCAGGTCAATTGGCAATTGTTAATTAGGCAGTTCTCCTGGCTCCAGTTTAACGTTACTTTGCGCCTTCCCAAAAACCTCAGTGACCGAGAGCATTTCACCCTCTATGCAAAGTACCTCGCTGTTACAGTGGCGTGACCGCTTTGGCTTGTACCAAATTCTCTATTAAGTCAATAGACACCTAACCCAATCATATGTGATTTTTCTCATCGTAGCATGAGGGATATACAGTGTCAATAAACGTATAGGGGTACGGCTATTCTTGTAAAATCTACACTTTTTAGCAAAAGAGAAGCTAAAACTCAACCACTAAGCGGAGTTTTAGCTTCTCATTAGGACAATCTGTAGAAAGGTCTTTCAAATTCTATAATTTATTTTTATCGATTAATAACTTTTCCTCTACAATTCAAGGCGCATTTGATACCATTTGGCACCGCCATGATCCGACGTTGACGCCCCTTCATTTACAAAACCAAACTTGGCGTAATAGTGAATCTTTTCTTCCTTACAGGTTAGAATTACGCCCTTTCGATTTTCCTCTCTGGCCAATTCTATGAAAGCCTCTATCAACTGACCACCAACACCACGATTGCGGTATTCAGGCATCGTATTTAGACCAAAAATCATCTGCCATACGCCATTGGGATTATGCAGCGAAGCATCGGCGAACATCTCATCCGTTAAGACTTCATCATCAGATACGAAGCCATCGATAAAACCAATTGGTGTGTCTCCATCAAAGGCAATTAAAAACTGCCCTGCATAACGGTCTAATCGTTCCTTAAAAGCCTCACGAGGCGCCGCCTCTGCCGGAGGAAAACAAGTTGCTTCTATATTTGTAACTACATCTAAATCTGCGGTTGTCGCTTTTCGTATTAACATATTATATCCTTCTTTATGTACTTATTTGCTTATATACTTATGTATTTATATATTTGTATAGAGCACATTTTAAAATGAGTCACTAAAGTAAATCATTTTTAGTATAAACGCTTTACGCCATAAAGGCTACACGTAGAGATGTTACGTGTAGCCTTTTTTGAATCTTATATTTACTAAATTTACTTTTTCGTATACTTAGGCACATTGCGATACTGCATCGGTAAAGAATTCTCTTTTACTTTAAAGCCATGTTTCTCGTACAAGGTCGCATTCTTGCTGTCGCCAATCATAACATTGATATACAAATACGACTTGTAAGCGTCTTTTACCATTTCTAACAAATGACCAGCAATACCTTGACCTTGATAATCAGGATGGACCAGTACATAATTTATAAAGCACACAAGCTCGCTATCATCCATGACACGAATCAGACCGACTAAACGGTCACCGTCCCAAGCTGTAATCACACGAGATGAATTCATCAGAGCCTTATGCAATCGGTCTGGATATTTACCTACCACCCAACGGACAGATAGAAACAACTCTGCTACCTGTTGAGGCGTGAAATCTTTTTCTTCGGTATACCTAATCGCCATATCGTCCTCAACTATACTAATCATACAAATGCCTTTATATCTATTTTATATTACGACGATAGATTATCTAGGCGATACAATCTCTTTAGGATTCCACCAAATCACAGCCGACCGAGAGGATATCAAGCACTTGTTGTCTTTTGATCGAGCGATGACCTCTTTGCGTATCTGTTCTTCTGCCTCTGGTGTTAAATCCCCTTCGTATTGTTCGTAGATAATCTTTCTGCACTCGATTTCATCCTCGACCATGCGCTCGCATTTATAATCAATGACCCTTACATTAGGGAATCGCCCTTGTGAAAGCAACATATTGTACAGAATCTGGAATTCTTCTACATCAGATTTACTTGCTGCTCGAGGATTTTTCCAGTCAGGAATACCAGCAACAATAGCACAATAGCCTTTAGAGTATTGTTCCATTTGTAAAAGCCGAGGCCACACATCAGGGAACATCCAAAGCACAAGAGATATAGTTACCAGATCAAATTGAAAGTCTGGAGAGCCATCTTGGGGTAAGTCCTGAACCAATTCTTCAATGATATTAATATTCTCAACGTTTAATTCTTTGGCATTTTCTTTAAGGACTGCCACCATGCCTTTTGACGGCTCAATAGCAGTAACAGATTTAATATGTTGAGCAAAAGGAATTGTAAAAGAACCAGGACCAGCACCTATGTCTAACATACTAGAATCAGTTGTTAAGACACTACTTAAAGCAGCATACACCTTCCGTCCAAAGTCGTAGTCATTGCTTTTACGCATAAGAGAAAAATCATTGGCTCGCTTGTCCCAATACTCTAATAATGGATTCGCCCGAATCCCTTTCTCACGATCATAATAACTTTGTTTCCACATTTCATTCCAGAACGAAAAATCTGTAACTTGCGGTGCCATACGAAACCTCCTGACTTAATCTAAATTCCTCATTTCTCGGATAAACTCTTCTGCCTCTTGCAGGTTCTTAGGGAACTCAAAATAAATACATTGCTCATGTCCACAATAAGGATTACGGAAATCATAGCCGCTCAACAACAAATACTCAATGATTTTCCAGTCTTTGTCATTAGATTTTTTAGGGGCTTTGAACTTCTCGTTCACAAAGTACATTTTACCTTTACAGGTAGGGCAGGTTTTATTTCTGTTAAACAACTCGTAGTTTGTGCCCTCCGATAAGGAGATTCGGCAGTTTATACATACATTTTTATAGCCCATAGTTATTTACTCCCATACGGTTTATGTTGAAAGATTTCTTTTACAATCCCTTCCCCAACAATATTTCCGCCTTCCATGATAAAAAACTCTGCACCTACCTGTATAGCAGAATAATCTACGGTTTCATATACTGGTAAAGCATTAGCTTGAATTGGCTTATCAAAGATGATATCTTCACCATCAATAAAGTTGATACCAAGATATTCCTCAGTACCTTTTATAACAAAATGAGGATAGTACATTCCATTATTTAAATTCGGTGGAGTTCTCCTCTTCTTGCTGAAAAAAGTAACTGTACAACCAATAGTAAAATCTAAATTACTCATTTCGGACCTCATTCAACTACATATACCATATCACCTTTAAAGTATATCCGAAAAAAAACTAAATTGCTCTATGTTAAGATTATCTAATCAATCTAGAACCTTTTTAAAAATTTCCTTATCTTCTAAAACTATATTATATATTTTAACCAAAAAGACTTTTATAAAGCCCTTTAATTTCTCGTGCGTATTTCACTGCACTAGGAAGATACATTCGTTTATAGTAATCTCCTAATATTTCTGTATGATTTTTCAAAATATCAAATTCAATCATATACATAGCAATACTCGTTATAGAATATTTTCCTATCTCAAGTATAGTTGATTTATCTTCTATATCTAATTCCTCGCCTTTTGGAAATTCACCATCAGAATATTCTTCCCAAGTTTCATCACTATATTGCCAAAAGGCTTTACTCCAAAGAATCAGTTCTTTACGATTGTATTCTATTAATTGCTCGAAAAACTGCACTAACTCTTTCTCAGAATATAACTTGCAATTAAACCCTTCTAATAAGAATTGCCTTTGATTCAATCGATTTCTTAGTTCTTGAATTTCTATACTTTGTAGTTCTTTATTAAAGTTATCAGGTCCTAATTCCTCTATAATATCTAAATATATAGGGCTATCTAAAAATTCTTTTAAAGTTTCCATATTCTTACGTCCTTACAGAATTAACACCTTCCATAATAAAGAACTTCGTACCTGCTTTTAGAACAAAATAATTTACAATTTCAAAAACTAACAACATATTACCTCATATTTGTTTATCAAAGATGACATCTATACTACCATAAGGTTTATACCAAGACTCAGTACCTTTTATAATGATATGAGGATAGTACATTCCATAATTTAAATTCGGTAGACTTGTTCTCTTCTTGCTGAAGAATGTAACTATGCAGCTAATAGTAAAATCTAAATTGCTCATCTCAGGCCTCATTCAACTACATATACCATATCACCTTTAAAGTATATGTTCATTATACAGTGTACAGGATTCCCTTCAGTCCATAACCAACCCTGGAATACAGCGTGTCCCCAATTATAGGTCTCTGTAATGACCTCGAATTCACTTTCACTATAATCCTGTTGATACTTAGATAACTCAATTCTTTTACCTGTAAAAGTATCTAGTATTGTATTATTAAATACTAGAATTTCAGAAAAATCTATATCGCATGTCTCAAACACGACCTGAGCCTTATGAGTTTGTTCAACACCGTTCCCATAAGAGAAAATGTAATCAAAGGTAAGGATCAAATTATCGTCTACGTATTCTATTTTCTGTACCCTTGCATCGTGGAGAGAATACTTGGAATGGTTGCCAAAAGATTTAGAAGTTTTCATAGGACCTCGGTTTCACAATCTAACATCTGAAACATAGTATCTATTAACCTAAAATCAGTATACCAATTTTGAGGAATAATAAAAATGCCTCCTACCAAAATGATAGAAGGCTTTATTTAAAAAATAATTAGATTTTTTCCTATCAATTGTAGCAGTAGTTGTTCAGTTAAACCTTGTGACTCGGTTAAGGTATTTACTCATATCGCCTAAACAGATAGAAATAACTCCTTTGCCTACTCTGGCATAAAGTAGTTTCTTTTCTTCGTTATAATTAATTATCATATAATCAACTATATATCATTAAAAGTACCAAATTTTTTCAAAGGTATTGTCTTATCAAAGGTCAAAGTACAAATTGTGAGATCAATCTTATCGAAGTAAGCAACATAAATTATTTTACCAATCGTTGCATCTTTTTATTCATTGTAGAGTAATCTAGCTTCTTCTAAATTCTAAGACAACCTTAAAATAGAGCTCAACCAAGAAAAATAGTTATCGGTATATTGTAAAAAATGAACTGAAAGAATATCCGCAAATTTTATAAAAATCCCTTTCCTTCTTAAATAATCTTTCTATAGCATTTCATTATTCTATAATAGGATAAGTCTTTCTCTTACAGTTTTTTTCTAAAAATCATTTTATTACACATAAGATTAATATTGCATATAAAATCTAAAATCATTTTTAGCCTCGCTTTAGATTATACGATTTAAGAAATGAAACATAATATATATATAATATCAATAGACCTAAAATCTATTCTTTACCCTTAGTGCTTGTTTCTAACTTTGTTCTAATAGCATTAGAACAAACTTCTGTTAGAGGCTGTCCGATTGCTTCCTTGTAATTGAAACCCAACAATTGCATTGTTTTCAAAGTGTCTTTATTAAATAGTGCTACCAATTGTTTCATATTATTTTCTTGTTGTTTTTCCACAATAATAAAGCTAGTTAGAATTTCAATTAACTTTTCTAACGTTCTATGTAAATACTCAATATCTTCATCACTAATATTTACACGTTCATATTCTTGCTTATATGCTTGTGCAATTCTAATCGCTTCATCACGTTCTGAAAGTAGACCACTTATTATTTCATCATATGAATTACGTAATTGATCAATATTCTTTTCATTCTTTAATGATTTGATTTTACTATTTACTATAGTAGCGGTACCTTTTACAGCCAATTTAGTTAATTCAATACCAGCATTTACCAAAGCTTCAGTAATAATTCTCTCCATATAATCACGCTCCCAAACAACAACTTGATTACTTATAAAAAATTATCTAGATTACTCCACAACATCATCATTCATTAAATTTATTATCATTTTAGTATATTTTCTCGCAGACAAAGTAAATAACCCCACTAACGCAAACGAAAAAAATACTCCATAAACACAAGGCATAAAACAAATAAATAATTCCGATAATTAAATACAACGCAATACTAGTTCTAGAAACCGAATATTCTCTCGACAAAACCCCTAAAATAGGATATTTGTTTTTCTTTTCATTAAATACGTTATAATTATCATTAAAATAAAAAATCCCCCTATGAATTAATACAAACAGTATATTTATATTATACACCTTTAATCAAATTAAATCTTAAGGTACCATAATATGTTCGATATAACCTATCCTAAAACACAAAAAAAAGATTCTATCTTCTTTATAATTACATTACCAAAGAAAAGCATAGAAAGAAGGTTGATTCTCTATAATATTGTTATTTCACTTCATCTAAGCCCACTGCATCACATTATCAATTTATACTATATTTATCCCATGTAATATTTCAAAGTTCTATTAGAAACCCTTTTTATATTTTTGTAGTTCTATTCTAAAATAACATTTCAAAACAAATCCTATCATAAATTATTCGAGATGCATATTTTATGTCAAGGTAAGATTTGAATATATCAATCTTAGAAATATTACTACAGTTTTTAGAATGAGTAGCTGTAAATTCATACTTACAGATTATATAGTTCCATAAAGATCACTAATTATAAATAAATTATTTCTATATGGATTAAGAATTCCATTTACATGATAAATTTTATAGCATGTCTACCATATCCTAATTCGCAATCTGACAAACTATATTATCGGTGATGAATTTAAACTATATATTTTTAGATTATTATTTACATTCAGTAGTGTTAAATGCACTTCGATTAGTCAATATACAGCCTCCAAAATCTGCACTTACAACCTCATCAAAAACATTTTCATCAATAAATTTCACACAAGGGCATATATTGTAATCACATCCACACTCACTACATCTATCTTTATTAATTTTAAAAAATGGTGTGGCAACAATTTTATGTCGAACAAACTCCTCTTCTTCAGCTTTACTCATATTTAGCTGTATAGAAAGACACCCATCTTTCACCTGTGCTACTCTAATTTTATCTGGTGGAATAATTAATCTTTTAAAATACACCCTATTTCCATAAATTAAACTAAATTTATCAGGATAATCATTCCCCAACTTAAAAGAATTATTCTTCTGGTATATATTTAGAAGCCAATCCTCAAACGCCATATCAGCTAATTTAGTAATACTTTCTAGAAGTCTAAATACATCATTTACATGTCCAGCAAAGGATAAACATCCAGCCTCATCTTGCAAATTTACCTTAATCCCAAACGATATCAATCTATCATCTTGCATTTTTATCCAAGCTTCACACAAGTCTTTTAGCGACAAAATCACCCTATCCACCGTACTCGAATCGTTACAGCAAAATGTTGGAAAATTCACAATCATATCCTCAAAAGCAATTACTGATGCAGATGAAATATTCAGTCTAAGCCCCTTACGTTTTAAATATTTCAAAAAAGTAACTGTATCTATATCAAGTAATTTAATTTCTTTCCCATTATAACTAGTAAATAAATCTTCTATTTCAACATCATAATCTTTAGATACTGCAAAGATATTGGTATATCTAAAATAAATTCGAACTCCATCCCCCTCTTTAAATTCAATATGCTCAAAAGGATTCTTTTTTTTTGCTATCGATTTATTCTCCTTATTATTTTTTATTTGATCGTATTTTTTATCAATACCACCAAAATATTCACCTATTAAAGTATTTTCTCTATAAAAAGAACTTATAAGCTCTTTCCATATAGATATAGAAAAATCATTATCTATTCGCCAAAGTTTTATATACTTAGATTCTTTTCCATATTTACTTATATCATTATTAGATTCAAGTCTCCTAAGAATCTGCTCATCATTATATATTCTAATTGAACCATCAAGATGTGTTGGCAAGCCTGTACATGGATTTATCATACTATGAACATATCTACATCCCCATAATTGAATTTGTTTATTATCACAAGTAATATTTTCTCTATCACAGATTTCTTCACATTCAAAAGTTCGTTTACCATCTTGAATATGCCAATAAAACTGAGTACTTACTAAATTAGAAAAAACATTATCGTAATATTCATTTTCATAGCAAGTAACACCTTCTGGAATAAAAGACAAATCATCGTTAAAATATGGTCCTCGAATATACTGATATTCTAATTCCAAATGTTCTGTTCCTATAAGGCCAATCATATCCATATCTATAGCAACTCTAATTTCTAAACTTTGAATATCACGCATTTTTTCAAAGCAACAAAAAAACTCCTCATTTGTAGTATTCAACAAAGATAAATTTCTTCGGAAAAATGGATGTGCAAATAATAAGTATCCTTCTTTATGGTAAACACCAGGCACGAGAACACCTTTTGAATCCTCATTATTTCTAATGTAAACAGATTCTAACTCTCTGAGATCTACCAACCCATCTTTTATACTCTCTATCCAATCAGGAAAAAGTCTATATATAATATCTTTATCTTTTATAGCTACAGCTTGGCTAACTGGTGCAACACTAAATTTATTAGATAATACACCACCTAATCTTTTTTTTAACTCATCAAGTTCTTTCTCATGGTTTTTACAAAACTTCTCATAGTCATAGGCATTCAAGAATTGTCTCAGCTTTTCATACTCTTCTTTAGTTTCCATAATTTCTGATGTATTAGTAATATATGCTTTCCCCGGCTCCATATATAAGCCAGTTAATAAAGTATATCCTATTGGTTTTGTTCTATCATGTCCTAGATTTATTGGAATAAGTGTATTTCGTGAGTCATGATATCCCTTGAGAAGTGTGCGTAATGGAAGTATATGATCTTTTCTATTTTTGCCATCTGTTATTGCAACACCTTGATATTTTTTCATTTTTATACTTATCCTCCATTACAAGATAAACTTAAGTTATTTAAATTCAATAAAAGCCTCCCATCAAAACGACGGGAGGCTTTTATACACTCTTTAAATTCAAAACTCTCCCCTTCAAACCTATTCTTTTACCTTTCAGTTAAAGTAAATATTCCTCAAAAGTTTAGTTAATGAATTTAAAATCAATATTTCTTATTATTCCCACTCAATTGTAGCAGGTGGTTTAGATGTAATGTCGTACACGATACGGTTGATGTGTTGTACTTCGTTTACGATACGACGGGAGATTGTGTCCAATACGTCGTAAGGGATGCGTGCCCAGTCAGCAGTCATGAAGTCTGTTGTTGTTACGCCACGCAATGCCAATGTGTAATCGTATGTACGGAAGTCACCCATAACGCCTACAGTACGTGTAGATGTTAATACGGCAAAGTATTGGTTGATGCTGCGATCAAGGCCAGCTTTTGCAATTTCGTCACGGAAGATATAGTCCGCATCACGCAAGATATCGAGTTTGTCTTTAGTGATTTCACCCATTACGCGAATAGCAAGGCCAGGACCTGGGAATGGTTGACGCCATACAAGGTAATCAGCCAAACCTAATTCAGAACCAAGTTCACGTACTTCGTCTTTGAAGAGATTGCGCAATGGTTCAATAAGACCTTTAAAGTCTACAACTGCAGGCAAGCCCCCTACATTGTGGTGAGATTTGATAACTTCTGCTTCGCCAGTACCGGACTCGATAACGTCAGGGTAGATTGTACCTTGCGCTAAGAAGTCAACGGAACCGATTTTACGGCCTTCGTCTTCAAATACGCGGATGAATTCTTCACCAATAGCTTTACGCTTAGCTTCTGGATCTTCAAGACCAGCCAATTTATCTAAGAAACGTTTTTCCGCATCTACGCGAATAAAATGCATGCCGGAATCTTTGAAAGCTGCTTCTACTTCGTCACCTTCGTTTTTACGCATTAACCCATGGTCAACAAAGATACAAGTTAATTGGTCACCTACAGCTTTAGAAATGAGAGCTGCCGCAACGGAGCTATCCACACCGCCAGACAATGCCAATAATACTTTACCATCGCCTACAGTGTTACGGATGTCTTCAATAGCAGATTTTGCATAATTTGCCATTGTCCATGTGCCTGTGAAACCACATACTTCGTACAAGAAGTTGTGAAGCATTTCTTTGCCATGTTCAGTGTGCAACACTTCTGCATGGTATTGCATAGCATATAGTTTGCGTTCTTTATTTTGCATGGATGCCACAGGGCAATCCTTAGTATATGCTACAATTTCAAAGCCTTCAGGAACTTTTGCTACATAGTCAACGTGAGACATCCAAACAATTTGGTCTTCTTCCAAGCCTTTGAACAATGGAGATGTAGTGTCCACTTTAGTAGGTGTTTTACCAAATTCACGGTTGTCCGCAGATTTAACTTCACCACCCAATGTATGCGCCATAAATTGCATACCATAGCACATGCCAAGAATAGGAATACCAAGTTCAAAAATCTCTTTCTCAATTTTTGGAGAGTTTTCTTCATACACGCTGTTAGGACCGCCTGTGAAGATGATACCTTGCGGTTTTAATTCCTTAATTTTATCCAGCGCTTTGTTGTATGGATATACTTCGCAATATACGTGATTTTCACGAACACGGCGCGCGATCAATTGGTTATATTGACCACCAAAGTCAACAACAATTACAAATTCCTTGTTTTCCATGCCTTCCTCCATATGCATCTATTTGTGAAAGTATATTCACTATTTTTTATGCCCATACGTTTCTGTACTGGGACGCGTTTTTCCGAGCCAAACGCTAATTTTTCATTACATTTTATTATACCATAGGAAGTATAACGACTCCATATATTCCGTATGTAGATTATAAATAAATCTTTAATGTTCGGATTTCTAACTATCACTCTTTAAGAGCTTTCCGCATGTAAGTCAATTTACTGACAATGTTGAAAGATTTCTAGCTATCACTTTTTAGGGGTCTCTCGTTTATACATTTTTACAGCCCCCACAGGACAGATGGAATAGCAGTCGCCACAACTGATACAGCCTTTCCCGATGTTAAATCGAGTCTTCCCTTCGGTGATGCATTGAACAGGACAATCCTCAGCACAAGCTCCACACTTAACACAAGTATCGTCAATATTAAACTTTAGATTTCCCATTATACATCACCTCCTATGCATTCTTTATCTATTGCCTTTACAAATCTACGTAATCATAAGTATCTATTACAATCCATGTAATTTCGCAATCAAATAACATATATATTTTCAGATACTACCAGTTAAAAGTATTTATTTTTAACTGGTAGTATCTGTTTTTAATTCAACAACAGTTATTGTAATTATTTTTTCTTATTTACTTCACTATTATACGCAATAGCCGAATAGATTACCTTTGCCACGCCTTGGTGGTTATTGTCTGTCGTTTCGTAACGTGCCGCTTCTTTAATGTTCGACTTGCTATTGCCCATCGCTACACTAGCGCCCGCAAAGCGTAGCATAGATAGATCGTTTTCGCTATCCCCCAGTGTCATTACCTCGTCAGGACTTAAGCCCCAATGTTTTGCCAAGGCTTCTACGGCTGTTCCCTTTGTAGTATGAGGCAAGACGAATTCTAAATTACCTTCACTTGAGAGCAGCACATCATAGAAGCGTTCACGACCTGTACCGTCGTGGGATAGACCTTGGTATTCATCGCGCAAGTCTTGCAAGATACGTTGACGCATCGGTTCATCTCCGTAGAAGATTTGAATCTTCTCAGGCCCTTCGTCTAAGGATTCCATATGAGCTAACAAATCACATACCATTGTCCGCGTAGCCAAGATAAATGGACGAATATTAGGTCTAAAGAAGAAATTAGATTGCTCTATTTCACATTCAGACATCTTTACCTTTGTGGCTTCATTCCCTTCTGCCAATGCATAGTGATCATACGTTGCGCCTGGCAGACGAGTGTCCCCTGTACCAGAAATCTGATTTTTAGTATTAGGCAGATGATTATCCATCATGCCATGTACAGTCTTTTTATCTTCCTCAGCACGCTCGCTAGCGCATACTCCTAAGCGTTCAGGTGTAATACATCTAGACGGAGGATACATGCCAAAGATTTGGTCTTTCACATAGGCTTCTACATAGACACCATAGGTTAATAGTTTACGCAACAAATGTAGTGCTTGTTCTTTATCAAAACTTACGTGGAATAGACTGCGATTTTCATCCTTATCCATCACATAAGCACCATTGGTGCACATAAAATAGCGCAAGCACGGCAGTTTTTCGATGACATCATTCATCTCATTCCAAGCTCGTCCAGAAGCAATGGCTACACGGATGCCACTTTCACGAGCGGCACGAATCGCCTCAATAGCATCCTCAGAAATCGCCTTTGCATCGTTTACCAAGGTGCCATCTACATCGGATGCGATGAATCGAATTGGCTTATCCCCAGTGAGGCCTATATAATTTTTTATTTGTAATGTCTCAGTCGAGGCCATACATCCTCCTTCTATTCCTTCTATTTAAAATTATTAAATTCGGCTACGATTTCTTCTAAGATTTCTGGGTGTTCTACCAATCGTAATACTGTGCTACCAATGATGTTTGCACCGTCGATGATAGTTTGTTCAATGGTAGGCTCTAACATGGCAGCGGCAAATTCTTTAGAATGGCACACCTTTGGCTCGCCAGCGAGGCGCAATTTAGGATGGAATGCCGCACATTGATAGCTTACATTGCCAATATCTGAACTACCTCCAAGGGCTGCTGGGCCGGGCTCAAAATCAAGGCCCATATCGGTCATTACCTCTTCGATAAGAGCTGTGCCACGATTGTTTTGGTTCATATCATCATAAGGATTGCCATAAAACTCTACATCCACAGTTGTACCTGTACAAAGGGCAGCCCCTTCAAAGATTTTTTTGATTTGCTCGGATAAACCATTCAAGTACTCACGCTCTGTGTGACGCACGGTAACCTCTAATTCTCCGAAGGCAGGAATCACATTAGATGCGGTACCTCCCGCAATGATCCACGTGCCGATGCGCGTTTCAGGGCGCACTTGTTGGCGCATCATATCCATAGCATGGATGGCAAGTTGCACACCATTTACCGCATTGATGCCGTTCCAAGGCTCTCCGGCTGCATGGGCTGGTTTACCGTGGTACTTAGCACGGAAGCAGTCGAGTGCCAAGAATTGTGAGTTAGGACGCGTTTCCTCGCCGTCGAGGTGGACCATGATGGCAAAATCGTATTCTTTAAACACCCCTGCGTTGCACATGTCTACCTTGCAGCCCATCGCTTCTTCGTCTGGTGTGCCGATAATATCGATGTCCATGTTGAAAGCAAAGCCCTCTTGTTGCATTTTATGTAATGTCAATGCAGCTAACACACTCATAGAGCCACTAGCAGAGTGACCGCACGCATGGCCTACCTCTGGCAGTGCATCGTATTCACAAAGTATGGCTAAGCGGCCTTTTGGGTTGTCTACTTTCACGGCAGATGCCTTGAAGGCAGTCGGCAAATCACAGAATTCATAGGTTACGTCCATGCCATATTTCTCAAGAACAGCGCCTATGGTTTTAACGGACTTAAACTCCTGACTAGAAATCTCAGGGTTCTTGGCTAATGTGTAATTAATGGCAAACGCATCAAGTGCGAAGCTTTTACAAAGATCAGCAAAAGTAGTTGTAAGGGACATATTGCCTCCATGTATATAACCACATTATTGTAAAGGATTATGATACTCTACAATAAAGAATAAAAAAATCGTTTATTCTTAATTATACAATGTTATTGCCTATTGGTGTAAAATTCCGTACAATATAAACAGAAATGTATAAACCATGTATATGGATGTTTGAGGAGGATACTATGTTTAAGTTCAAAAAATTGACAGCCATCGCCCTCGTAGCGGTAGCAGCAATGGGTTTATTGGCTGGTTGTGGCAACGACAAACCTAAAATGACACAACAAGAAGGTGTATTGCGTGTAGGTTCCGAAACTACATTCCCACCGTTCGAATTCACTGAAGGCGACAAATATGTTGGCTTCGACGTTGATTTGTCCGAAGCAATTTCTAAAAAAATCGGCCTAAAAATGGAATTCAAATCCATGGGCTTCGACGCTTTGATTCCTGCTGTTCAATCTGGCGATATCGACATGATTGCTGCAGGCATCAACGCTACTCCAGAACGTGAAAAAGTATTGGACTTCTCCGATGTATACTTTGATCAAGGCGGTTTCATCACAGTTGTGCGTAAAGACAACACTACCATCCACAACATGGACGAGTTAGCAGGTAAAACTGTAGGTGTTCAAATCGGCACAATCCCGGTTGAAATGGCTCAAAAAATCCCTAACACAACAGTAAAACAAATCGATTCCAACGCTAATATCTTCATGGAATTGAAAGCCGGTACAATTGATGGCGCTATCATCGATAACGCTGTAGCTATGTACTACCTCAAACAAGGTGCTGATCAAGACCTTAAACTCGTAGGCGAACCTACACAATCTCCTGGCACAGTGCTTGGCGTGAAAAAAGGCAACAAAGCTCTTCAAGAAGCTGTTAATAAAGCTCTTAAAGAACTTAAAGAAGACGGCACTTACCAAAAAATCTACAACAAATGGTTTGGCGATTACAACAAAAAATAATATGTATTCCTACGAACTAGGATACATAATAACCCCTCTGAAAGATTTCAGACATCACATAAAATTTGTGACAACAGATCTTCTTCAGAGGGGATTTTTTGCGCTTTAATACAACACATACTAAAGCTTCCGTATTAAATTGTATTACATACGGGCATATTAGAAATAAACTAGTATATTGTGAGAATAGTTAAACGATATCAAAATATGATATCAATAGAAGACATACAGTTATACTAGCATTGCCTCTTTTACGGTACCTCGCGTTCGTTATATAATAAATATGTATTTACTGTATACATGTATAAAAGGAGGCCTAATGGCACAGTACTTTACGGAACGCCTGCAAAAGGTCTTCCACATGATTTTTACATCCTATAATCAAAACATGGCTCAAGAAGGCTTGCGTCAATTGGAGCTCATCGTCAATAATCAGCAAAATCCCAGTCAGCCAAAAGATAGAGCACTACGAAACGACAAGACAAGCCGTCTTGAAAGTGATATAGACAATAAAGTGGATGCTCTCAAGATAGCCAATGATCCAGAGGCTCGAGAGCTAGGTGACGCCTATGCACTCTTGGCACGCGTCTATGCAGGCCCTCGCTTTACCTGGGAAGAGTCTAACTTCCCAGAGGATAATATGCGCACCTATCAATGCTTGCATGATAGCATTCGCCGCTGTAGCCCTATCGGTACATTACAAGCCTTGCGTATTAAAGGCTCCATCACGCCTACTGTGGAGAAGGATATGCAAATCTCCTTCGACGATGCTTTCCGCGTTGTCTATGACCATGCGAACCAAGGAGATGCCTATTGCCAATATGTTATAGGCAATGTCTTTTTCTGGCGTGATGACAATCGCATCAGCTCCGCTGAGACTATGCTAACACCTCCGCCTATGAGTTGGACTAAACGCATTCAAAGAAGCCTTACAGCAAACTCTGTGCAGGATCGCATCGCCGCTTTGCAAGGCACTGTGCCAGATGAAACATTGCAAGAAAATGCATCTAACCTTGCGAAAGAGTGGTTTAACAAGGCCCTCGACAACGGTCTTGCTATGTTCCAAGGGAACTTGCGCAATATCTATATCGATGAAGCCGATTTCAGCAATGCGCGCCGTGTCGCTAGGACTGCGGCCGAACTTGGCAACCCTGCCATGATGTTATATACAGGCCTCGACTGCCACGAAAACGGTAAATTTGAGGATGCTTTCACATGGTTCACTAAAGGTGCCTCCTTAGGTCAATCTGAAAGCATCGCAGAATTAGCGGATTATTACTATCATTTCTATGATGCTAAAGCGTTACGTTCTACGATTCCCTACGATCCGGTAAAGGCTATTGGTCTCTATCGCCGGGCTGCAACGAAACAGTTTAGTGATGCAGGGTACACCGCCTTGCAGGCAGCCTTTGGCTATATCTTTCACATAGGTCACCTGCCTCTCGACTGGGGACTCATTGCAGATTTAACACATATGGCGGCTACAAAAGATCGCTTCATATTCGCCTTGCCCTATATCGGATACATGCGAATCCACGGTTTAGGGGTGATGAAAAACATTCGCTTCGGTGTACAATCGTTACTGCGTGTCTTAGATGAAGAGCAACGTGCCTTCGAAGAAGAAGATCGCGTTCTTTTCTACGATATTACGCGCGCTTTAACACGTGTTGCCTTAGGCTATGCCTACGAAAAAGGCTATGTAACAGGCAAACCAGATTTAGATCAAGCCGTATCCTATTACGAGCAATCCCATCAATATATCTTGTCTCACAAAGCCAATTTAGATCCGGAGCTAAAGGATATTCCCATCGATGACGAAGCAGAAGAACGATTAACTGCCTTTGAAGAGGTTGATGGTCACTGGCAATACAAAGAAGGCGTTGCCGAATCCACCACTACGGTGCGCCCTGCACCTGCCACCTGGCCTCAAGATGCGGCCCGTTTATCTGTGACTATGGACGACTTCCTGTGGGATACAACTTTGTATGACTGGCAAACCATTGAAACAGCCTTAGAGTCACAAGAAGAAATGAAGCTCAGCTTTTACAATCGTTTCCTATCCGTTCCAGATGCATTGCGCAATATCTTCAAGCTCGATGTAACGCGGATGCTACGAAATAATTATCAAGTAAGACTGCACGGTTATGATCCAACAGAAGGACATGAAATCGTTTATAAGGCCGTATACAACAAAGAAAATACCTTAAGTCTATTAAAAGAGCTTTACCATAATCGTCAGTTGCCTAGCCTCGAAGAGAACTGGTCTATCGAAAAGAATGAAGAAAAGCCGACTTGGCACTACGTGCTCGATGTTGATCAACAGCCATTCTTGTTAGAGGAATACGACGATGCGAATGCTATGATTCAGACTGCCTTGCAAGGATTGAAAGAGAAAAAATACGAACAAATTAATATTCGCACCCATGACTTTGTGGGCCCATCCTATTTTATTTTTAAAGGCAATCAGTCGACTCCATTTAGAGTGCAGCTCTATCTAAAAGAATCTGCCCGTCATACCATCGATGACGATGGAAACCCACAAGACACGCCTGGTAAGACCTACTTATTCGAACAATATGTGGGGAACGAAGTATCCTTAAACTATTGGATTCAAAAAACGATAAATACCTTGGAAATTCCTGAACTAGATAATTGGAAACAATTAACAGTGCCAAAGGATTTACAAACATAAAAGACCATCCCCAGTGAGCTGCTCCCCCAAAATTGGACACAATTTTGGGAAGTGAAGTTCAACAGGATGGTCTTTTTTTATTATAGTGTTTTTACAACGCTGGCACAGCGCGCACAAAGTGTAGGATGTTCGCTATCTTGACCTACTGTATCACGGTGGATCCAGCAGCGTTCACATTTTTCGAGATTAGATGCAACAACAACTGTTGCTACGCCTGTTTCTTCGTCTTTTACAGCCTCTGCCGGTGCAGCGCCGTTCACGATGTGAGCTTCAGATACAATAACGAGTGCAGCTAAGTCTTCTTCACCAAGAGCGTTCAATGCGTCGAATGCAGCTCCTTCAGCATACACTGTAACGGATGCATCCAATGGGTGCCCGATTGTTTTGTTTTGACGAGCAAGTTCCAATGCTTTTTGTACGGATGTACGCAAGTCTAACAATTGGTTCCATTTATCAGCCAATTCTTGGTTGAAGTGTTCAGGATGACCTTGTGGCCAATCTTGAAGCATAGCGGATTCAGGCATGCCATCTTCTTTAGGCATGTATCTCCAAACTTCTTCAGCTGTGAAGGAAAGTACTGGAGATACCATAGCTACCAATGTTTTCAAGATTTCATACATTACTGTTTGAGCAGAACGACGAGCTACGTTATCTTTGGTTTCAGCATACATAGTAACTTTCATTACATCAAGGTAGATGGAGCTCAAGTCTACTGTACAGAAGTTATGAATTGCATGATACAACATGTGGAATTCATAGTTTTCGTACGCATCAGTAACCTTTTGTCGTACTTCTTCTAAGCGCAACAATGCCCATTTATCGAATTCGGACATATCAGCATAAGCCACTTTGTCAGTATTTGGATTGAAGTCATCCAAATTACCAAGCAAGAAGCGGAATGTGTTACGGATCTTACGATATACTTCGGATAATTGTTTTACGATGTCTTTGGACAAACGTACGTCTGCTTGGTAGTCCGCAGAGGATACCCACAAACGCATAACGTCAGCGCCGTATACGTCGATAATGTCGCTAGGTGCCACTGTATTACCTACAGATTTAGACATTTTGCGACCTTCACCATCCACAACGAAGCCGTGAGTCAATACGGAATTATATGGTGCTTTACCAGTTGTTGCTACTGCAGTTAACAAGGAAGAGTTGAACCAACCGCGATGTTGGTCAGAACCTTCAAGGTACATAGCACATGGTACATCTAAGCCGTTAACTTCAAGTACGCCAGACCAAGAGGAACCAGAGTCAAACCATACGTCCATGATGTCTGTTTCTTTTTTGAACTCATCATGACCGCAATGAGGACATTTAAAACCTTCAGGTAACAATTCTTTTGCACTGTGAGCCCACCAAGCATCGGAACCTTCTACGGCTACTTTTTCTTGTAATGCTTTGATAGTATCATCGTTGATGATGTGCTCGCCGCAGCTTTCACAATAGTAAATAGGAATTGGCACGCCCCAAATACGTTGACGGGAAATTACCCAGTCACCACGATCGCGAACCATGTTGAAGATACGATCATGGCCCCATTTAGGAATCCATTGTACTTGATTGTCGATTGCATCAAGTGCTTGTTGACGATATCCATCTACAGAGGAGAACCATTGTTCTGTAGCACGGTAGATGACAGGATTTTTACAACGCCAGCAGTGAGCGTATTGGTGACGCAAGCTAGATTTATGAAGTAATGCATTGTTGTGCGCCAAGATTTTGATTACAGGCACCTCTGCATCGTGGATTTCTACACCAGCCAATGGGAATTCAGTATCACCATAACGGTTGTCGTCCACTTGTTTAGTGTAGTTACCAGTTTCATTAACAAGAGATACGATAGGAAGTTCAGTTTTGCCTTCCTTGTTATAACGCATAACGATGTTAAAGTCATCTTCACCGTGTGCAGGAGCTGTATGTACGCAACCAGTACCTGCTTCGAGTGTTACATGGTCACCACACAATACTGTAGCATTACGTTCTACGAATGGATGTTTGAACTCAGCCAATTCTAAATCTGCACCAGAGAATCGATTTACGATTTCGTAGTCTTCGATACCGATATCTTTCATAGCTGCATCAACGAGTTCAGTAGCCATCAAGTAGTATTCGTCTCCTACTTTTACCCAACCATATTCAAGCTCTGGGTTAACGGAGATTGCTACATTGGCAGGCATTGTCCAAGGAGTAGTTGTCCAGATAACAGCAAATGCTTGTTTTGGATCTACGCCAGCTGGCAATGTTACCTTTTTCTCGGATACGTAAGGGAATTTTACGTAGATGGAGAAGGATTTTTTCTCAGCGTATTCGATTTCTGCTTCTGCCAATGCAGTTTCGCAGTGTGTACACCAGTATACAGTTTTAAGGCCTTTATAGATGTGGCCACGTTTTGCCATTTCACCGAAGATACCAAGTTGTTTAACTTCAAACTCAGGGCGCAATGTCAAATAAGGGCGTTCCCATTCGCCTAATACACCGAAGCGAATGAAGTCTTGTTTTTGGTTTTCTACGCATTCTAATGCATATTCCTTACATTTGTTGCGCAAATCTAATGGTGCCATTTCATGACGGTTAAGACCAGTATTTTTAATAACCGCATGCTCGATTGGCAAACCGTGTGTATCCCAACCAGGGATGTAGCGAGTATAATGACCAGTCATTGTTTTGTATTTCATGATGATGTCCTTCAACGTTTTGTTGAGGGCATGACCGATGTGCAATTTACCATTTGCGTATGGAGGGCCATCATGCAAGATGAAAGGTTTTGCGTCTTTACGCAATTCCAAACGTTTTTGATAAATTTTGTTGTCTTCCCAGAACTTTAAAATTTCTGGTTCGCGCTTAGGCAAATTGCCGCGCATTGGGAATTCTGTTTCAGGCAAATGTAACGTCTTACCGTAATCCATGATGTGCTCCTTTTACATAAAAAAATCGCCCGTCCCCGAAGGGACGGACGTAATATCCGTGGTACCACCCTACTGACCTTCTGTGAAAGCTAGAATATTCCGAGCATACGAAATAACTAGGCTTCATTTTGTGAAAGCCACTTAGACATATAACGGTGTTCACCGGCAGGATTCCTGCTTGCTCCAAAGTGATCCGCAAATCTCTAGATTTCCAAACCTTTCAGCCCATGAGTTTGGTCTCTACTAAATCCGTCTGAGATGTGCCGTCTTTTTCAACGCAATATTCATATAATAGATAATTATAGGGCTCTCGAGGGTAGATTGTCAAATATTTCATTACCTAATTTTACAAAGATTTTAAAGTCCTAATAACTAAAACAGCCTCTTGCACCATGCAAGAGGCTGTTATTTGTATATATATTTTATTTTTACATCACACTTGTCGTTAGCAATCGATCTACCAAGAACCACAGCACAAAGATTGCACATAGTAATCCTGCTGTAAGGCCTGTGGTAGGTGTAGCATCTATTAAGCCAATTTCATGAGCCATTTGTTTTGTAAGAATAACGTGCCCTGTTGGTAATCCAAAACGGTTTGTATGGCTTTCACCAGGAAGAGCCATTAACACTAACAATATAATTGTACCAATGACAGGAACGAGTCCAACAAAGACAAGTCCGCCAGAACGGCCTTGATCGTGCAAGCGTCGTACTGCAACAGCTACGCTAGGGATGACCATAACGACGGACATAAGTACAAGAATGACTAGCCCGAAACCAACGCCAACCACACTAGAGAGCGGACTGATATAGCTCAAGAATGCACAAGTAAATAAAATAGCTACAAATAGCAATTGATACACCAAAAAGAAATTCCAATATTCACTACGACTGGCACGGCCTTCAAAGTCAGCGTATTTATAAACAAAACATTGTTTAAAGTTTTCAATCATGCCTAGACTATATTTATCTAACGAAATGGGTGCTTTACGAATACGTCCACAGTTTGGACAGTATCGTTCACTTTTTAACACCTCGTGTCCACAATAGGGACAAGGTCTCATACTAAACTCCTTCCATTCACAGCAGGAAACAGTGAAGCTCATAAAGTCCTGTTGTTCTTAACACATATAGTAACTTAGATATGTTGTAACGTAACCATATCTATATTTTTAAATTCATCTTGATTTCATTTTACTACAAAGTGTTATATTGTCTATAAAGGAGTTGTTAAACTTTTATAAAATAAAATAATAAGTATGCTATTTGATACAGGTTATTACTATATGTAGCCATTGGCATTAATGCCATACCATAATATATCACCGATAGTATCACCAAAGACGATGGATTGAAGAACAAAGATGGTAATGCCCATAACCCAGTCTTGTTTTCGAGATGGAGTTGCTTCAAGCCCTGTAGATTCACTCATATTCCTAGTAATAGGTATATAGGCAGTTCTTTCACCGTAACCATTCTCTCCTTCATCGCCTCGTTTCAATTCATAGTTCAAGAATATAAAGAAGCCTATAATGGGAATAAAGGAGATCAGTTGAGTCCAGCCGCTACGGCCAATATCATGCATACGTCGCGTTGTGATGGCAATATTGGGAATCACAAAAAATAAAGTGACTAACAACCTAATCGTATCAATAATAGACTCGAAGTTATAAAGACCAATACCTTTACAAAGAATGGCTACGCCCCCTAGTGTTCCTTGAACCATCATCATTCCAGCCATGAATCGCCAGTATTCACTACGGCTCGCACGACCTTTAAAATTGGCGTAGTTTTTGATGCCTAGCACGAAGGCATCGGTATAGTTTAAATCATATACATTTACAGATGCCATACTAGTCCTCCTCAAACTCTTCAAAACCAACGATTTTCCAACCGTTACCCACACTATATAAACGTACTAACATAGATGGTCTTTTATCTACAAAGTCCACTCTATATCCGATATAATCCACAATTACATCATCATCAATATCTTGAGATACATAGTCTAATTGTATAGATTCCACAGCAGAACGTTGTTCCTTTACCTTAGCTTGTTGCCAAAGATCAAAGGTGCCATATCGTTCCATTTCACGACTGCTCAACTCTCGATACGCACTATGATAATCCCCATTCGCAAGTGCTTGGTAATACGCTTTCACAACTAGATAACCTTCTGTTGTAGCAGAATCACTACGTAGTAAACGGTTTGCTTTTTTGGTAAAAGCACCTTGTCCTAAATTACCAAAGGCTGTTTCTTCTACCATATAATTATGCCCCATCATAGATGTCCCTACACTGCTAGTAACCCAACCTAAAACAAGGATAGCCACGATGAATACACCCGAAATTGATTTCTTTTCCTTTATACTTGCTTCTGCAGATATCTGTTCATTAGTTACGTTTACTTCTTGTGTTGGAGCCGACCGCTTACATAATAGGTAGAGCAAAACCAACCATCCTAAAATAGGAACGAAGACAAGGATCATCAACGTTGGATCATTATTAGAATCACGCAACCGTCTTGCTACTAGCATAATGGTCGGCAATGTTAATAATACCGTCAATGCAGTCAATACGCCGCCCCCTAAGGATATAGCATATAGAAATCCATAAGGAATGAAGGTCGCAAGACCTGTTATGAATGTAACTAGACCGTATACAAAGGTCATAGCGCTTATGGTAAGCCAAAAATCGGCTGTCGTTGTTCGTCCTTTACCATTTGCATAGTTTTCTACTAGCTCGCGATAGAGGATTTCATATACTCTCTGTTTCATAAAACTCCTACTATATTTAGATATTATACAAACTTAGCTATTACTATTATACTATGCTTTACCAAGGCTTACATTTCATTTTTTCCTCATTAATTTTACCTATACTAATAATATATTTTTTACAACTAAAATTCGTGCAATTAAGTTTGTATAGGAGATAATACTTATGAACGCTAAATTGACTAAAGTAGTAGCTATGGCCAGCTTGGCAGCATTCTTAACAGTAGGCATTGGTGCTAATGTAGCACAAGCTAAAGATTACCACTTCCAAATTGGTGAAAACCATCGCATGGTAAAGAACGATGATGGCACAGTAGACAGCAGTGCTCATCCATGGTTCAAACCAGATCAAAAGAAACATAGAAAACACAAAATTTCTGAACGTGAAAAACATGACAAAAATGCCACTGCAAAACGCAGTGAACGTCATCAACGTTCCGAATCTACAAACGGCTAATCATTCCCCTTTCATAACTGGTTATCCAGTCATATAACACATAACTAAACTAACTAACCTAAAAAGGACGCTATACACATGTATAACGTCCTTTTTAGTATGTATTGTATTATCTATTTTATTATGCGGTAGCTGTTATTATGCGTCAGCTTTTAGTACAGCTTGTTTCATAGATTGTACGTAGTCAAATAATGCTTGGTCTGCATGTTCACCATGTTCTGCCACGATTTTAACGATAGCAGAGCCTACGATAGCACCATCAGATACACGAGCCATTGCTTCCGCTTGTTCAGGTTTAGAAATACCAAAACCAACGGCTACAGGAATATCTGTATATTTGCGAATCGTCTCAACGATGGATTTAATATCTGTCTTGATTTCGCTACGCATGCCTGTAACACCGAGGGAAGACACGCAGTACACAAAACCTTCTGCGTCTTTTGCGATCATTTCGATGCGGTTTTCAGATGTGGGAGCGATCAAGGATACCACTTCAACACCATGCTTATTAGCTACACTCCCGAGTTCCCCTTTTTCTTCAAACGGCATATCTGGCACGATAACACCAGAAATACCAACCTCTTCGCAGAGGGTAAAGAATTTTTCACGACCGAATACATAGATTGGGTTCAAATAGGTCATGAACACGAGTGGTACTGTCACTGCATCATCACCACTGCGCAAACGACGCACCATATCAAAGATATCGTGAATTTTTACGCCTGTAGATAATGCGCGTGTGCTCGCTTCCTGGATAACTGGGCCTTCCGCTGTTGGGTCGGAGAATGGAATACCAATTTCTACCATGTCGGCGCCAGCTTTCACCATGACGCGAATATAACGTTCTGTATTCTCGATGCCATGATCACCAGCGCTGATGAATGGGATGAATGCCTTACTCTTTGTGAAAGCGTCTTTAATTTTACTCATGAAGATCCACCCCTCTATATTTCGCCATAGCCGCTACGTCTTTGTCACCGCGACCAGATAAACAAATAATAATGATATCATCCTTGCTCATGGTAGGAGCAATTTTACGAGCATGTGCCACTGCATGAGCACTTTCAATAGCTGGAATAATACCTTCTAAACGAGATAAGTATTCGAATGCATCCACTGCTTCATCATCCGTTACAGGTACGTATTCAGCACGACCGCTATCGTGCAAGTACGCATGTTCAGGTCCAATGCCAGGGTAGTCAAGGCCTGCAGAGATAGAATATACGGGAGCAATTTGACCATCTTCATCTTGGCAGAAGTAAGATTTCATGCCATGGAAGATACCAACAGAGCCTTTTGCGATTGTTGCTGCATGTTCCTCTGTATCAACACCACGACCAGCTGCTTCACAACCGATGAGGCGAACCCCTTCATCAGGAATGAAGTGATAGAACATGCCCATCGCATTGGAGCCACCGCCTACGCAAGCCATAACAGCTGTTGGCAATTTGCCTTCTGCTTCAAGGATTTGCTCACGCGCTTCGCGGCTGATGATAGATTGGAAATCACGAACGATCATCGGGAATGGATGTGCCCCCATAACAGAACCCAATACATAGTGTGTATCAGACATGCGGTTTGTCCATTCGCGCATCGCTTCAGATACAGCATCTTTTAATGTACTTGTACCAGTTGTTACAGGATGTACCTTAGCGCCCAATAATTCCATGCGATATACGTTAAGTGCTTGACGTTCACAGTCCTCAGCGCCCATGTATACTTCACATTCCATGCCCATCAACGCAGCGATAGTAGCCGTTGCCACGCCGTGTTGACCAGCACCTGTTTCAGCAATAACGCGAGTTTTACCCATCCGTTTTGCCAATAACATTTGACCGATTACGTTATTCAATTTGTGAGAACCAGTATGGTTCAAATCTTCCCGTTTTAAGTAGATTTTAGCGCCCCCAAGGTCCTTTGTCATGCGTTCTGCATAATATAAAAGGGATGGACGACCTGTATATTTTTTATGTAAATCCTCAAGTTCGCGTACGAAATCAGGATCATCTTTGTACTTATTGTATGCCTCTTCCAATTCGATGACTGCATTCATCAATGTTTCTGGCATAAATTGGCCACCGAAGGAGCCAAAATAACCATGTCTTTGTTCACTCATATAACTTACCTTTCCATATGCCATTCCTACTAACACGCCTGTACAGCGTTACTATTGGCATCTATCTCAACAATCGATGAATTCCATCGGATGTGTCTAAAATATTATTATATCTTAGATTTATGTATTTTCTGTGATTTAGTGAGCTATTGTTCTCACAATGTTGGTGAAAGCTTTAATTTTCTCATCGTCCTTCACACCATCTGTTTCAATACCGCTGCTAATATCTATACCGTAAGGGCGAACTGTGCGAATAGCACGCGCCACGTTAGTACTATCGATACCACCTGCAAGCATAAATGGACGTTCAAACTCATCTAAGCAAGACCAGTCGAACACTTCGCCCGTACCACCTCGTTCATCCTTATGATACGCATCAAATAATAGCATATCCGCACTGCTATCGATCCACGCCTCTGCATCAGCAGCACTGCGAATTTGAACTGCCTTCCAAACCTCTACATCTGTTTTCTCCTTGAGAGCTTGGATGAAAGCTTCATCTTCATCGCCGTGCAATTGCACTGCGTCAAGATTAACCTCATTTGCAATTGCAACAAGGTTATCTACTGTTTCATTTACAAAAACGCCTACCGTTTTAATAGCGTCAGAATTAGTATTTTCTTCAAAGATCTGCACGTTTTCTGATGCTTTAATCCCTACTGTTCCAGCTTGTACTGTATCATCATTGCATTGTGTTACATCTGTATCGTATCTATCTGCATATTGCTTATGTAGTTCTTCCACTAATGTTTTAGCTTGGTCTACCGTCACTTGCCGTTTACTTGGTGCAAATACAAAACCCATATAGTCTGGCTTAGCCTCTACTACAGCAGGGATGGTTTCTACCTTAGAGATGCCACACATCTTAACCTTTGGTGTGTAGTAAGTTGGGCCATAGAGATATGCCAATTTCTCAACCTTATTAGGAGAGCGCATAAAGGTTTCCCCCATCAAGGCTACACCGATGTTGTTATCGCGCAATACTTGGATATCCTCTGGCGTTTCTAGACCGCTTTCAGATACAAAAATCACATCGTCTTGAACGAGATTTCGCAGGCGCACACTGTTTTGTACGTCTACGGTGAAGTCTTTTAAATTGCGGTTGTTAACGCCAATAATGCGGGCCCCACAATCGATAGCCATTTGTACTTCGTGCTCGTCATGGGCCTCTACTAAGGAGGACAAGCCAAGAGAGTCCGCTAACTCACGGAACTTGGTCAATGTTGGTACATCGAGGCATGCACAGATTAATAGGATTGCACTAGCGCCCCATACCTTTGCTTGGTAGATTTGGTATTCATCGATGATGAAGTCCTTACGAAGGACAGGAATTTTTACGGTACTAGCAATTTCTTGTAAGTATTTCTTATCACCTTTAAAGAAGTCTGGCTCTGTCAGTACAGAGATGGCTGCTGCACCAGCAACCTCATATTCTTTTGCGATGTCTAAATATGGGAAATGCTCAGCGATAATCCCCTTTGAAGGGGACGCCTTCTTTACTTCACAAATGAAGTTAAAGTCTTGCTGGCGAAGGGCTGCTTCAAAAGGAAATCCTGTATCAGATGGTAACGCCAAGGCCGCTGCTTTCACAGCCTCAGGCGTTTCCACCTCTTTTTCTTTGGCCACTCGAACTTTAGTAGCCTCTACAATCTTATCTAAAATCAATGGTTACACCTCTTGTGTGGATTTCACAAACTGTTCCATTGTAGCAAGCGCCTTGCCAGAGTCGATCATGTTTTTCGCCTCTTCAATGCCCTCTGCTAATGTAATACCCTCTTTTGCAAGGTAAATCGCCATACCAGCGTTTAGAAGAACAGCTGTGCGTTTACCACCTGGTTCACCACCGAGAACACGGCGTGTAATCTCAGCATTTACTGTTGCATCGCCACCTTCAAGCTCAGTTTTATCAGCGTATTCGAAACCATAGTCCTTAGGATCGAATTCGTAGCTTGTGAAACTACCATTATTAATTTCACATACGTACGTTTTATTAGTAGCCGTAATTTCATCAAGGCCATCGAAGCCGTGTACCACAGCACCACGTTTCACACCGAGGTTAGCCAATACGCGAGCCAATGGTTCTACCAAAGATTTATCGTACACGCCCATCAACTCCACAGTAGCGCCTGCTGGGTTCGCCAATGGTCCAAGGATGTTGAACACCGTACGAACGCCTAATGCTTTACGTACAGGGCCTGCATATTTCATAGCTTGGTGGTATACAGGAGCAAACATGAAGCACATATTTGCTTTATTAAGAACTGCTTCGTTTTGTTCGCCGTTAAGCTCTAATTTAGCGCCCAATGCTTCGATCAAGTCGGCAGCGCCACATTTACTAGATACACTGCGGTTACCATGTTTCGCTACAGGAATACCGGCAGCGGAAATAATGAAACCAGATGTAGTAGAAATGTTGAACGTATTAGCTTCATCGCCGCCAGTACCTACGATTTCCACAACAGTACCTTCATGAGGCACAGAACCAGCCTTCTCGCGCATAACCTCAGCAAAAGCCGTAACCTCATCTACAGTAGGCCCTTTCGCTGCAAGAGCGCACAAGAAACCAGCCATAGGAACCTCGTCTACCTCGCCGCTCATAATTTTATTCATTGTATCTTTAGCAAGGTCGTAGGATAAATCTTGACCATGCGTTACTGCATATAATGCGTCTTTAATCATTTTAAATCTCCTTTTTAGGATATCTATTAAATTAATACCATTCTACCTAGGCTGTACCGATTGGGTCATGCCCTCAGCCTCCAAGAGGCCACCCCCCGCTATGCGGGGCGCCAAGTCGGCTTCGCACATAACCCAATCGCACCTATCAGCTAAAAAATCATACCAATTTAATAGATATCTCTCAAACAAACTATTATCAAATGATCCTGCGCATTATATGCAGTAACGCACAGGTCATTTCTTTATCGAGAGTGGGAATGGTGGTGCTACGCACCACTTTTTCTTATATTAGGGGTTCTGGTTCGCATATTTCTTTAGAAAAATATAGTTGCTGTTCGATATATGTATTGTAGAGGGGCTATTTATTAGATTCTGCCAAGGTTGAATTGGCAGGAAATAAGGTCTTAAGGAACGACTTGGCGGCCCCACGTAGTGGGGCGGTGGCCACTTGGAGTTCCGAGAGACCTTATTTCTGCCCTATCGTTCTAGAGCCTAAGAATGGCCCCTCGAATACCTAAATTAAACAGTGGTTATTTTTCTAAGAAATTGCGAATCATTTGTTCCCCGTTCGGTGTCATGATAGATTCCGGATGGAATTGTACGCCGTAGATTGGGTAGTCTTTGTGTTCTACGCTCATTACTTCGCCGTCGTCTGTAATGGATGTAACGATAAGTTCGCTTGGCATGGTTTCGTCAATGATTGCCAAGGAGTGGTAGCGTGCTACTTCGAATTGTTCAGGTACATCTTTAAGGATTTTGGATGGGTGTACTTGTTTGGCTACGCTTTGTTTGCCGTGCATAACTTGTTTTGCGTAAGAAACGGTGCCGCCGAATACTTCACCGATGGCTTGGTGACCAAGGCATACGCCGAGGATTGGGAATTCGCCTTTGCATTCGCGCAATAGGTCTTCGTATACGCCCGCATCAGCTGGTCTGCCAGGGCCTGGTGAAAGTATTACATAGTCTGGTTTCAATGCGCGGATTTCTTCAACTGTTAATTCATCGCTGCGGATGACTTTAATATCTGGATCGATAGAGCCTACTAATTGGTATAAATTAAAGGAGAAGCTATCGTAATTATCTATAAGGAGTACCATTATTCTACCTCCTGTGCATCTGTAATTGCGGAAATCATGGATTGGCCTTTCATCAAAGTTTCGTTATATTCACTAGCAGGAACACTATCGCGAACGATACCAGCGCCAGCTCGAACATAAACCTTACCACCTTTATTCATAGCCATGCGGATGCCGATACATACGTCCATGTTACCGGAGAAATCGATGTAACCTACAGCACCACCGTATACACCGCGCGGGCTTTTTTCTAGTTCATGTAAAATCTCGATGGCACGAATTTTAGGGGCTCCGGACAAAGTACCTGCTGGCAATGTAGCACCGATGGCATCGAGTGCATCTTTACCATCTTGAATGTCACCACTTACAGTAGATGTAATGTGAATAACATGAGAGAAACGTTGCAACATGTGTAACGCCTCTACTTTTACGGAACCGAATTTAGAAATTTTACCTAAGTCGTTACGGCCAAGGTCAACGAGCATGTTATGTTCAGCCAACTCTTTTTCGTCATTAATAAGTTTTTCTTCAATAGCGAGGTCCTCTGCTTCGTTTTTACCGCGGCGCATAGTGCCTGCAATTGGGAAGGTATACATTTTGCCGTCCGTTAATTTTACCAATGTTTCTGGAGAGGCACCTGTAAGCTCTACATCGCCACCAGATAAGTAGAACATATATGGAGATGGATTCAACGTACGCAATACGCGGTATGCATTTAACAAGCTACCTTCAAACTCAGCTTCACGGCGATTAGATACAACACATTGGAAGATATCCCCTTCCTTGATGTAGTGCTGTGTCTTTTTAACAACTGCTTTAAACTCGTCCTTTGTAAACTCAGAGGTAAACTCTGTTTTAAGGATGCCTTTTGGAATGTCCGCCTCTTTGCCGTTTACTACGAGATCAGCTAGTGCTTTAAGTTCAAGCTCAGCCTTGTTGTAGTTGCGTTCTAAATCGTTTGTACTAATGTTAGCAATCAAGTAGATTTTATTTTTGTAATGGTCAAAGGCGATTACCTTATCGAAGAGCATAAGGTCTACATCGTTTACCATAGCAGAGTCATCATCTGGCGTTGGGAAATCCAATGTTGGCTCGATGTAGCGAATGTATTCACATGCGAAGTAGCCTACAAAGCCACCTGTAAAGGTGGGTAATTCTTCTAAGCGAGGGCTTTTGTATTGGCTCAAAATATTGCGAATTTCTGCAGCTGGGTCAGAGCATTCAAAGGTACGCGTTGTACCGTCTTTGATAGTCATTGTATGATTTTTGCAGAAGAGCTCAATCTTAGGGTCATAGCCCAAGAAGGAGTAACGGCCCCAATGATTACTATTATCCGCACTTTCAAGCAAGTACGTATGACTGCTCACTTGTTTTAATGCTTTCAACACACTAATCGGTGTGCGTACGTCGGATAAAATTTCCATATATACAGGTACGATATCGTAGCCCGGTGCGATAGCTTTCACACGGTCAAGACTAGGGAAAATCATGAGAACCTCCATCTGGCATTTGCCAATAAAAAAACTCGCCCATGACAATATAACGTCAAGGACGAGTCTATAGTTCTATTATTACAATATGATTGTATTATGCTATAAATCGCGGTACCACCTTGTTTGAATGCAGCGCATTCCCCTTTCGCAGGATACTAACATATCCCTCACGACTAACGCTCGTGTGACGTCGCACCATACTAGGAATGAAATTCATTCTTTTCCATGCGCCCTCGGTGGTCCATTTAATAAGCTGCGTACTACGGGTTCTCAGCTAATCCCGCTCTCTGTGAGTGCATTTCCTATTTTTATCTCCACCTCATCGGTTTCTTTTAGGCGAGTATAAAATTATAATCTGATTATAATGTTTCTATAGAATGAAAGTCAAGGAAAATCTTAACTTTCACCTTATTCTTAGATTCATCAATCGTCTAATATGGTCACTTGTAATTAAATAATATCCCTCTACTCCCCTAGCAAATTCAGAATATTTATATTGTTTTCTCTAAATACTAATAGTATACTGAAATTACATATGTTATCAGCTTCTACTGATTATTATGCGGAGGAGAGAGCATGAATTTTTATTTTACTGATCAAATACAGCAGTCTTTCAATAAAATATTCCATCAATGTAATAAAGATATCGCTTGGGAGGGTAAGGCTGAGCTTGACGCCCTTGTGAAACTTGACGAGGAAGGTCAAAAGATTCCTGGTATTGGCGATGTGTACGCTATTTTGGCACGCGTCTATTCTGGCCCTCAGTTCACCTGGATTGAAGCAGGCTTTCCTGAGGATGACACAAAGGCGTATAGTTATTTACATACAGCTATTCGCAAAGGCAGTGCCATCGCTATTTTACAAGCTATGCGTACCTCTGGTGCCCTTACACCAACGATTGAAAAAGAGTTGCCTATGACAAAGGACCAAGCCTTCCAGCGCGTCTATGAGGGCGCCCAAAAGGGTTGTTCCTACTGTGCCTATGCCATTGCCAATGTATTCCAATGGGGGGATTACCACATCTTGCCATCGGCTCAAAAGGTGGCTAACGAAGGTGAACCATCTTCCTTTGTCCGTTTCTTAAAAGGCTTGTTTGCCCAAGCAGATCAACGTAGATTCGCAAATAAAATAACTGCCATTGCTCAGCAATGGTTGCGTAAATCCGCTGAAGCAGGCCTTGTTATTGCATACCGCAACTTGCGCATTACCTATATAGAGCAAGATAATAGGAAGATGGAAGAGCAAGTCATTTTTGAAGGGGCTGCAGCAGGTTTGCCACTCATGATGTATTTAGCTGGCGATATTTGTAAGTCTCGCGGGGAGCATGAACGAGCACTCGAATATTTTGAGCGCGGTGCCGCCATGAATAATGGCATGTGTTTGCGTGAAGCTGCCGAGTACTATGCAAAACCATGTGAGTCTAACAAAAGAATCCCTCAGAATATTCAAAAGGCCCTCAGATATTACGAGCGTGCTGCTATAAGCCCAAATTATTTAGACTTTAATGACCATGCTTATGTTACCATGCAAGCCATCATTCTTCGCACATTGAATATCGATGGTCAGTCCCAAGACTGGTCTCGCATCGCTCACTTATTACAACAACCAGCGATTTACACTCTCGATGCGATTTGGCCGTATCTCGCTTATGTATTTACTTTCAAAAAAGGTAATACCCCTGCCATAAGAACCGCCATAGAGTGCGTTAATAAGGCTAGCAAATGTTTCGATAGATACGGTAGTTATGACTATGCGGACCATCTATGGCAACTAGCAGCCGGCTATTGCTACGAAATTGGTGCCATTACAAAAGAACCCGATTTAGACCAAGCCGTTACGTTCTACGAGCATGCTCGTGAAAGCATCAATCGTCTCAACACAAGAAACGATAATTGGTTAGGCACTGGTGAGCCGTTGGCAATTCCTGACGAAGCATCTGAGCGATTAGAAGCCTTTGAACTCGTTGATGGACATTATCAGTACAAAGAAGGGATAACGCAATCTTCTACAACGTGTAATCCTATGCCACCTGCATGGCCTCAAAACTCCGTAGATGTATTAGAAATTTTCGAGGACTCTACTACTGGTTGGCGTACCAATAAATACGACTGGCCGTTCATCGAACGCGAATGGGATACACAAAAATACCTCAGTTTTATCATCTACGATAATCGCCAATCCATAGAAAACGTAATTTACGATGTATACAGTATCGTTATGTTCCACAATGAAGATAAGAACACTTGTAATATCTATTTATACGGCTACAGCGAGGATCCTGCGGAATGTGATGAAACCTTGGAGCCTACGATATATGAAATAAGAGACTTTAAGGAGATGTCTATTTCTGAAGGTCTCCGTTTAATTAAAGAATTCTATGATCATGCTACATTGCCTGTGATTGATGAAAGCTGGGAGAAACAGTACAAAAATACTACGCCACCTCGAGAATATGTATTAACTTGCGACAACGATATTTTCTACCTCAATCAATATGAACTTTCCAATCAAATGATTAAGGATGCCTTAGAAGGCGTAGCCAATGGCACGTACGATATCATTGCGGTTCGCCCATCCAACCTCGACGATCCGGGTATTAGCTACTTCATCGAGCGCGGAAAAGGTAAAAACTTACACATTCGCCTCTATATCACTACAGAAGACGACATAGGAGACGAGATCGTATATGGCTTTGAACGGGATTCTAGCAACTTAACCTCTATTAACTACTGGATTCAAGAATCTATAACAAGCAATAAACTGCCGGACTTAAGCGATTGGGAAGAAGTTAAAAAGAAAGACTAAAGGAGGGATACTTTGGAAACGTGGAAACGAACGGTGTACATTTGCGCATTCTGCATATTCTTCATGTCCCTCGGGGTTAGTCAGGTAAGCCCTATTCTTCCTCTATACTTCCATGAAATGGGCTTAAGCGATACAGGATCGATAGCACAATGGTCCGGTGCCTCCATGGGCATCACCTTCCTCATTGTCTGCTTAGCAGCTCCCTTCTGGGGCCGATTAGCAGACCGTAAGGGACGTAAGATTACCCTCATACGCTCTAGTCTTGGTATGGCTATATGTAGTATATTATTGGGCTTTCAGACTACACCAGAAGGTGTGTTCCTCGTTCGTACATTGCAAGGGTTAGTAAGCGGTTTTTACCCCGCATCGGTAACACTTATCGCGTCAGAAACACCGCAAAACCATACAGGTTGGGCTCTAGGGATTATAGGATCCTTTAGCCTTGCAGGCTCACTAGCCGGTCCGCTTGTAGGAGGGTATCTCAGTGATGTAGTAGGTATTCGAAATGACTTCTTTATCATCGGGGCCCTTATGCTTATCTCTTTTGGCTTGACGGCAATGCTGGTACATGAAAACTATGTTCCAAAGCCACTTGTTGAGAAGCAAACCTTTAGAAATCTAAAAACTCACTTACCTGAGTTTTCTAGTTTAGTCGCTTTATCTGCAACCTCCTTCCTGTATGCCATTTCGGTTACCGCCATCTCCCCCATTATGACGGTTTACATTAAAGGAATGCTACCAAGCAATACGGAAAATATAGCCTTTATTTCTGGTGCTGTGTTCTCTGCCATGGGTATCGCCCAATTCTTTAGTAGCTCTCCACTCGGGAAATTAGTAGACCGTATAGGCCCTAGAAAGGTGCTCATCTACTCGATGATCTATGTAGGTCTACTCAATATACCGCAAGCCTATGTGGACTCTGTGTATGTACTTGGGTTTATCCGTTTCTTGCAAGGTTTTGGGCTAGGTGGTATGTTACCTGCGCTCAATACCTATTTAGCATCAAAAACACCTAAGGAATATACGGGACAAATATTCTCGTACAATCAGTCTTGTTTGTCTATGGGTTACTTTCTAGGCTCCTTTGGTGGTTCCATTGTAGCCGCTCAATTTGGCTTCACAACCCTTTTCTGGGCATGTAGCCTTACCTTTATCGGCGCTGCACTATGGGTTGCGTTAAAACTAAAGTAATGCCGTAATACAACGAAAATAGTGCAAATGCATTAAAGAAACTATATAAACAAATAAAAAGAGCTGTTCTCAGAACTCAGATGTGTGTGTACTGATTCCGAAACAGCTCTTTTATTATGTTGTTTGTAAAAGTATAGAAACTTTCACTATCTAGGGGATGATCATTCTATATGTATAGAATAACTATTGTCTCTAGTTAGGTATTATAGGATACCAAGAATTTCCCACCATGCGTAGCCCACTGTAAGGTTTACGATGAAGCACATGATAGCGAAGATACCACCGATAATCCACCAGCTTTTAACTGTGTTGTAACCAGCACCGAATACGATTGGAGCCGCTGCACCGCCGTAGTGAGTCAACGCACCACCGTAGGAGTTTGTAGCAGCTAATAACAAGGACAACGCCATTGGGTTTACACCGGCTACCTTACCTACTGTAAGGAATACTGGAAGCATGGCTACAACGTAGGCACTACCAGAGGCGAACAAGTAACGAACAGCGATACTAATCGCACCGATGATAATAAGCGCCATCATAGGATTGTCGCCGAAGCTGAAGTGTGCACCCATAAAGTCGGCTAGCCATTCAAAGAATTTAACCTTGGACAACGCACTAGACATGCCGATGATACCACCGAACCAGATCAACGTGTTCCAAGCACCTTTGGATTCAAGCATATCTTCCCATTTAATAACGCCGAACACGAGAGCAGCCACCATGGCTACGATAGCTACAGCTGTTGCATCAAGGGAGAATTTAATACCAAAGCCTTGAGTCAAGATGGAAGGCAAAGCCCAGCCAACTAAAGCAAGAATAAAGATAGCGATAAGCGCTTTCTCGCGACCAGTGATAGGTCCAAGTTCTTTCAAACCTTCATCAGCAATGCCGTGAGAATCGATATGTTGAATAGATGGTTTGTCTAAGTAGTATACCAAAGCAGGTGTAATAAGAAGCATTACAAGACCTGGTACTACGAGTGCTAATGCCCAAAGGCCCCAGTTGATATCTACGCCGAGGATCTTGTTCATATAGTCAGCAGCCAATAAGTTTGGTGCCATTGCTGTAGCGAACATCAAGCTTGTTACCTTAGTAACCATGTAAGTGTTAACCATGAGGTACGAACCAGCTTTTTTAGCACTTTCACCAGGCTCAGAGCCCAAAGCTTTTGCTACAGAGTTCATAATTGGGAACACGATACCGCCACAACGTGCTGTATTGGAAGGTGTTACCGGAGCAATAATAAGATCTAATAAAGCAGTTACATAGCCAAGACGCAATGTAGTGTGACCTAAGGATTTAATCAATAGGTACGCAATACGACGGCCAAGGCCTGTTTTTACGAACGCCACACTGAGGGAGAACGCAGAGAATACTAACCATACTGTTGTAGATGCATAACCAGACAATACGTTTTTCGTAGCATTCAAGAAAATTGCTGAACCTGCAATAGATAATAACAAGATAATTGGTGCTGGCCAAGGTTTAACAACAAGGCCAACGATAGCCATTAAATAGAAACCTAGCAATCGCCAAGCTTCAACGCTCAAACCTTCTGGCGGTGTAATGAACCACATTGCCAGAGGAATGGCAAACATAATTGCAATTTTAAGTAGCTTACTCATTCTTACTCTCCTTTAACATAAGCCATGCCTTTCATGATCGGTCGCGCTGTTCTAGCGACGCCCGCCTTCTCCACATGCCAACCAGAGTCATTAGTCAAGCATATTTCGAAATCAAATTTCCCTGATGGATGCGCCAAAGTAACGCGATTTGTCGCTTTAGCACGTTCGCTTACTACTTCGTTCGCCACAGTACCCGCAATCAGCGCTGCCGTAGCTGTACAAATACCACCTGTAACAGCATAGGCTTTATGCATTACAGCTAGTGCCTTTGTACGCGCCACGATGTCTATACTATTCCCCTCAATAGTTCGACCATCGCTTGCCACGTAGGTTTGTGGTGCGGACACCATGCATACCTTTGGAACTGCAGGACTGGCAGCCTCTTTAGATGGAGCAAGTCCCATCATTACCGCCGCAGTAGTGCGAATATCTTCAAGTGTATTGAGTAATACACCGCCATCCGTTTCTGTGAAAGCCGGTAATTCCGTGCCTTCATAACCAAGATCTAGAGCCTTTACAAATACAGCTGGATTAGCTGCATCTACGAGACTGACTTGGATTGTGCGTCCATCAGCCAATGTAATTGTGTCTTGTACATTGCCTGTTGGTAGTAACTTACCTGTCTTAGAACCACCTGGTTCCAAGAAATATAATGTAATACGAGCACCTGTACCTGGTACGCCATCGATAGCAAAATCACCATCAATAACTGGTTTGCCATCTTGGACTGGCACATGCGCTTCAATAACCTTATTTGTATTTGTGTTAAAGATACGAACTACGGTTTCTGGTTCTACGGCTTTCACAAAGCCTTCCATAATAGCAAATACCCCTGCACCAGCAGAAATATTGCCACAATTACCTTCGTAATCTACCACCGCATCAGCGATACCTACATAACCAAAGGTGTAATCGATATCCGCATCATCACGGTCAGAAGGATTTACGATAGCTACCTTGCTCGTCAATGGATCGGCACCGCCGATACCATTAATTTGACGCGCATCAGGAGAGCCATATAAATCTAAAATCATACGATCTCGTGCAGCTGGGTCAGTTGGGAGCGTATCTTGTAACAGATACGCCCCTTTGCTAGTACCGCCGCGCATATAGGTAACAGGAATTTCTTTATACCCGTTCATAATGTACTCCTTTATGTTCACCACTTATGCTTTGCTATTTGCATAGTAGTTGATGAGACAACCTGCTGCGATAATCTCTTTCTCTTCATCGCTGAGGTGACCTAAATGCAATGTAATTTCTGCTTTCTTCACACCACCGCTGATAACATATGCTTTGTAATCATCGGAGTCGGAGAATAATTGGTCACGCACATTTGGCACATATACATAGTCGCCTACTGCCATCGTTTTAGAGTCTTCTTCACTAGTTACAAACGGTAACATACCCCAGTTAATTACATTACTGCGATAGCGTTTTGTAGCATATTCAATAGCAATGTTAGCACCGCCACCTAATACGCGTTGGCAAGATGCTGCTTGTTCACGAGCAGAGCCATCGCCAGGGCGATTAGCATATACCATGCTAGAAACTGCTGTAGATGTAGCCATATCTTCTACAGTTTCTCCAAGACCAAGCGCTTGTTTTACTTCTTTGTATGCGCTTACTAAGTCTGCTGCGCTGTCACCTTCTTGACGAGATTTTTCCCAATCACGAACGACTTTTGCGCGACCTACATATTCAGGAACCTTGCGGCTCAAAGCAAATTCAGACAATGCATATGGGTCGGAACGGAAGGAGGATGTTTCACCAGATGGAATCAATTCATCTGTGGTTGTTACAGGATCATCAATATAAGCAGCTACTTTAAGCAATACATTTGGTGTCAATGCCTTAATAGAAGGCCAAGGTTTAATGGATGGACCGTAAATAAGTTCCGCATCTTTTTTAGGTTCATTAAATCCACTGTATACTTTACTTTGATACGGTTTATCATCATAGTGATATGCTGGTACTGTATCATCGTATTCTACATCTGTTGCTGCCGTTAAGGCGCCACCATTAATAGCTGTAGCTGCTACAGAGCGAGCATCAAGAAGTGCTACAGAAGAGATTTGACCATTGCCAGGTTTAGACCCTTCCCGGTTCGGGAAGTTACGTGTCGCATGACGACCGCTGAGTCCCGTATTATTAGGTGTATCACCAGCACCGAAGCATGGCCCACAGAACGCTGTACGCACGATAGCTCCCGCTTCCATTAAATCTACAAGGGCACCATTTTTCATGAGTTCTAAGTAGATTGGTTGGCTAGAAGGGTATACGCTGAACGCAAAACGGCCAGAACCTACACTTTTACCGCGTACGATATTAGCTGCTTGCATGAGGTTTTCATACAAACCACCCGAGCAGCCTACGATGATACCTTGGTCTAAATGCAATTTGTCATCAAAATGCTTTTCAGGCAATTGTAGAGATAAGGATTTATTATCTAATTGCTCAACAGCTTGTCGTTCGATTTCTGCTAATAAATCACGACCACCTTCGTTAATTTCCTTAATAGTATATACATTGCTTGGATGGAATGGCATAGCAATCATGCTTTCCACCTCATCAAGGTTTACTTTTACAAGGCCATCATAGTAAGCTACATCACCAGGGTTAAGCTCTTTATAAGCATCACCACGACCATGAAGTGTTAAGAATTCTTTTGTATTGCTGTCTGTTCTCCAAATTGTTGTAAGGCATGTAGTCTCTGTAGTCATTACATCGATGCCGTTACGGAAGTCCATGGATAGGTATTCAATACCAGGGCCTACGAATTCCATTACTTTATTTTTTACAAAGCCATTAGCAAATACTGCCTTTTCAATAGCGAGTGCCACGTCTTGTGGACCTACGCCGTGTTTAGGTTTTCCATCGAGGTAAATAGCAATAACTTCTGGACGTTGTACATCATAGGTACGACCGAGCAATTGCTTTACAAGCTCTGGACCGCCCTCACCAATCGCCATAGTACCAAGAGCACCGTAACGAGTATGACTATCGGAACCGAGAATCATTTTGCCACAGCCTGCCATTGTTTCACGCATGTATTGGTGAATAACTGCAAGATGAGGAGGTACATACACGCCGCCGAAGCGTTGAACTGCGGATAAGCCGAATACATGGTCGTCTTCGTTAATCGTGCCCCCTACTGCTGCCAAGCTATTATGACAGTTTGTCAAAATATAAGGGATTGGAAATTTATCTAGACCACTGGCAATCGCCGTTTGAATGATGCCAACATAGGTAATATCGTGAGATGTTAAGGCATCGAATTTGATGCGTAGATCTTGATCACCTTCATGCTGTTGATGGTCCATTAAAATCCGGTACGCCATCGTTTCCTTATAGGTGCGTTCTTTATTAAAAACTTCATGCTGATCAAGGGCTGCACTAGAATCTGCAGGAACGATATCGGTACCATGATATAAAAATACACCATTTGAAATTAATTCAACCATGACTTACTCCTTTATTAACCTCAGGTATATGTAAACCTTTACAAACACTATACTTTCACCACATATACTTGTGAAAGTTTCATTCCTCTGGTTATGACCAATCAGTATAGCCTTAGAACTCTCTCATCTGTACCAACTCTACGGGATAGAGTACAATAATACATATGTAAAGGAGAGTTTATGGACACGAAAGACTGTACAATTTTAAAAACCTTAGCAGAGGAAAATAATATTACCTATGCGGCTCGTCGTCTATTTATGACGCAACCTGCATTGAGTGAACGAATAAAAAAATTAGAAAAGGAATTTAACTGTCCCATCATCAATCGACAAGCTCGCGGTGTGGAATTTACCTATCAAGGCCAGCGCCTTGTGCGCTACGCCGAAGATTTACTAAACTCCTATACTTCGGTGCGCCAAGAGCTATTAGCTATGAGTAGTGAACCGCGCGGTACATTAAACCTAGGATGCTCAAATGTATTCGCAAAATATCATATTCCCCATATCTTATCCACCTTTAAAGAGACCTATCCACACATCGATATCATCATGTATACGGGACTCAGCTATAAGCTGTACCACGACTTCCTCGAAGGTCGCCTACACGCTGCCATCATCCGCGGTGCCCACACTTGGGCAGAGTCGAAAGAACATATCTGGTCTGAACCATTTTGTTTCTTCAACAAAACTCCATGTACTGTAGAGGAGTTACCTCGCTTGCCATATATTCACTATCAGACAGATCCGAATCTACAGCAAACTATCGATGATTGGTGGTATTCCCACTACTCACAACCTCCGATGCGCACCATTGAAGTAAACGACATCGATACATGTATGAAGCTAGTTAACCAAGGACTTGGTTTCACCATTCTTACCCAAAGTTGTGGCAATGATTACCCTAACCTATTTAAAGAAACCCTGAAAACTCTTGATGGTCATATCATGACTCGAGATACATGGATGTACACACGTCATAGTGCCCTTGAATCCAAGCCAGTACAGGCTTTTTACTCATTCATGAAAACATGGGCTGAAACAAAGGTATAACAATTATTCCTTTAATACATATAATATATTATGAAAATGCAATAAAAACAAATTGCTCTTTTCTTTGGTGTCCATAAATTTTACTTATATCTTATTATCTTACAAATGTATCTCAGTAATATAATGTCCGACTATACGGACTATATAGATTATACGGAATGTATAAAATCTATCATAACAAGAAAACCCGTCATGATTACATAAATCATGACGGGTTTGTTTTATAGAGTTTTATAGAGTTTTATAGAGTTTTATACATCTATCTGCTATGAGTGTATCGTAAAAACAAATCATCTTACAAGATAGAATTATAGTAACAAAAGCATAATAACTACTGTCGCAATAATACAAGGCACGGCATTGCGTTTTGCCATTTCCATAGGGTTGATACCTGCTAGTCCTGCGATGATGATACCTGCACCAGCTACTGGACTCATACTACGACCGATACCAGCACCCAATTGAGCCATGGAACCGAGTTGCATAATGCCATAGCCGAAGTCAGCCGCATGAGGTGTGACAGCACCGTTAAAGGCAAGAGCTGCTGCATTACCAGAACCAGAGATAACAGCCAATAAGAACGGACCAAAGGCTGCCCCTATTTGAGCGATTTGTTGAGAGTTCTTCATACCATCGATGAGTGCACTTGTAAGGCCGATGTGTTGCATCCCTGCAGTAAAGCATGCCGCTGCAGCCATAAGTCCCACTACATCACACATACCATCGCCAGTACCGCGGAAGAACTTCTTAACAGCGTCTGCCACATTAGGACGCACGGCAATGATGCCAATAGCAGTACCGATGAGCATAGATACAGGAACAGAGATTTCTGGAATCACCGCCACTTGTTTACTACCTAATACAAGTAATACAAGAGGAATAATCGGAATGATTGCATAGAAATAATTTACTTTGAATTCTTTACCTTCCTCTACAGTATCGTTTTTCATTACATACCCGGTATGCTCCTTCTTAATGATAGCTACGATGTTAAGCAAAATAGCGGCTACTACGATACCGATAATTGCTTGCATGGAGAAGCTGGCAATAACTGTCATTACGTCTACCCCCGCCAGTTGTGCCACTTGAGGGTTGAACATAAGGCCTGGGCTCAAGGAGCTACCCCATGTACCTAAGAAGATAGCAGAACCAGCCATCGCTGGATGTACTCCAGAACGAATTAAAGCCGGAATCAATAATGCACCTACGGCCGCAGCACAACCTGCCGCTGTAGGCAATGCAATATTAATTAAAAATGTAATAATAACAGCACCAGGAATGATGATTTTCGTCATCTTTTTGAGGCCTGCAGAAATGAAATACACCATATGCTCCGTACATTTTGTATATTCCATAACATAGCTAAAACCTAACACCGTACAGATTGTTGGTACAAGGCCTGGATTTGTAAGTTCTTTCACAAAGGCCGTCGTACCAGCGCCAAGCTGCCCACCAATAAAGCACATCAGTAAGCCCGATAATAATAAAACGAGCCGCGTTTCAAACTGTTTAATAATAGCGATAAACGTCGCTACTACGATAACAATACCTGTAATAACCATAACTCTCCTATCCGTGTACATAGGATGCAAGATAGCTATATCCCCTCTATAAACACTTTACACCCAATACACAACTAACAACACTAAATACAATAATCCTATCTATGTCTTACACCTAATAGGCCTAACAATAGTAAAAGTAATCACTTAATTATATTCAGTATAATCATATAACTATATAACTACTTATCTACATAACTACATAACTACATAACTACATAAAGAAGTATATTAAACAAGCTTTGTTTCTTCCAAGCTAAGTTTTCTAAGCACCTTATCAAGCACCGCTGCACCCGTTACGATATCATCCATTTCAGCAAATTCTGCAGGATTATGACTGATGCCGTCACGGCATGGAATAAAGATCATTCCCGTCGGAACTACCTCCGCCCAATGCATCGCATCATGACCGGCACCGCTAGGCATTGTCATGTACTCCACACCAACAGACTTAACAGCCTCTTCGATTTCTCGAATCATCGCTGGGTGCATCTCCACTGGATAGTCCTGTGCAATTGTTTCAATTGTATACGATAATCCACGTTTCTCGGCAGTAATGTCAATAAATTCTTTAACAAGAGTAACTACAGAATTACGAGCTGCCTTAGATATGCTACGAATGTCTACCCCTAGCTTTACACCGCCTGGAATGACATTCATCGCACCAGGCGTAACCTCTACAACACCAACAGTACCCACCACGGGTGGCTCCTCTTGCATGGATGCAATCTCCTCGATGCCGAGGATGATTTTAGCGGCTCCACATAGGGCATCATGACGCAAGTTCATCGGCGTAGCGCCACTATGATCGGCATTGCCCCGAATGGTCACATAGAATCGCTCTGGCGCAGCAATACCAGTCACAATGCCAATCATTTTCTGTTCCTGCTCCAGCACCTTACCTTGTTCTATATGAATTTCTGTGAAAGACTTTACAGGTCGGTTATATTCCATTTCTTCAATCCCATCGGGATTTAAGTTGCGACCTTTCAATGCTTCGTACAAGGAAATTCCTTGTTTATCTACCAATCGGTGTAAGTCTTGTAATCTTAATTCACCACGCATGGCCTTACTACCTAGTGTAGCATTCCCAAAACGACCGGACTCTTCGCACATGAAGGATACCACAGCGATGGTATGATCATGTTCATAACCATCATCGATCATGCTACGAATTACTTCAATGGCAGACAATACGCCGACCACACCATCGTAATTACCTCCATTAGGCACGCTATCCGTATGAGACCCTACCATAACAACTGGTAAATCTGGTTTCTTACCAATCTTATAGCCAATGACATTACCAAAATCGTCTATTTCAACGGATAAACCCACATCAGTCATGCAATCTATAATATATTGACGCCCCTTCCAGTCTGCATCTGTGAAAGCAAGGCGATTAATGCCCTCACCAGGTGCCGTCAATTGGGCCATAGCATCAAAATCTTTAACTAATCTCTCTCGTTGAATCATATAACACCTCACAATCTATTACATCAATTACTGACAAACCATATGATGCTAGTACATAAAGCTTATTTTAAATAGTGAGCAGCAATGGTACCTAATGCAACGATACCATTTAGCATATCTTCTTCATCGATATCAAAGAGCGGATTGTGATGCGGTGCTTTAATGGCAGATCCCACAACCATATAGGTCGCTCTACCGCCGCGATCAATGACACGGTTCAAGAAGTACGCACAGTCTTCACTGCCGCCACCGCTGTAATCGAATGGCACCTCTTTAAAGATCCCAAGTGGTTCCACGATAGCTTGTACTTCATGAGCTAAATCATCGCTGATGCGACCTGCAGGAGTTTCTCCTTGTTTTGTGATTTCAAAGGTACAATCATGCATTTCTGCAGCACCTTTAATAATAGTCTTCGACCGTTCAATCATGTAATCATTGATTTCTGTCGTAGCACCACGAGTTTCTAGTTTAAGAACCGCCACATCAGGAGTCACATTGCGGCCTGTACCGCTTTCAAAAACACCTACATTCATGCGAGAAGCCCCTTGACTATGACGAGCGATGGCTTGTAAGTTGAGAACCGCTGTACAGCCGGCGAGCATTGCATTTTGAGCCTTTTCAGGGGAGCCCCCAGCATGAGCAGAATAACCGTGGAACACCGCATCAAGTTTTGTAGTCGCCAAGAAGCCATGATCGCTACACGCAAAGCAATTGGATAGATTTTCGTTAAACCCAATATGCATGCCGAACATCAAATCTACATCATCCACAACGCCCGCTTCCGCCATTGCTTTAGCACCGCGCACGCCTTCCTCAGCAGGTTGGAAAATGAGTTTAATAGTTCCTTTGAATTCATCCTTGTGCGCAGCCAAGTATTCAGCTAAGCCTAGCCCCATCGTCATATGTGCATCATGACCACAGGCGTGCATCGCCTTATCGTGACAAGAACGGAATCCTTTCTTTGTAGGCACATGGCTATCCTCTTTAGCTTCGATGACATCGTTGGAATCCATGTCTACACGAAACGCTACTACAGGACCTTCACCACCAAACTTCATAGTTGCAACGATGGCCGTTTTACCATAGCCCATCTTTTCTACAAGCACTGGATTAGCACCTTCTTCGATGGCGCGATCCATAGCAGCTTTCATAACCTCATCACTAGGCAAGCCCATGCGAGAATCTAAATCGAGTACATCCGCCCCTAACGCCACATCATAACCCAAAGAAATAAGCATATCCGCCACTTTCGCAGCAGATCGATATTCAAGCCAAGCAGGCTCAGGGTACATATGAAAGTCGCGACGCATAGCGATTAACGTATCACGTCGTTGTTGCACAAAATCTTTTACAGACATAAATACCTCCTTAACAAACTAATAATCACGTATACATTTACTATATGAATTGATATGTAAATAGTCAACTAAATGGCGCATGTATACAGTATCTAAAATATACTTTATGTTATAACAAAAAACACATATACTACGAAATGATTTCTGTGATATATGTGTTCTTATCGATTTATTCTAATATGGTTTTATTCAGTTTTGCCAGTACTTCTCGTTTAATAGTTCGTTGTCTATCCCAAGCGATGATGAATACGGTGGCAAGGATACATATCATACCGAAAATACCGATAACGGTAAACTCATTCCCTAGGAGCGCCCAACCGAATAAAGCCGCAGAGATTGGTTCTAATGATGAAAGAATGGATCCTTGTACGGCCCCAATGAGCCTTACTCCTTCCATGTAGGCATTAAAGGATACTACGGTGCCCAAAATAATGATAGCAAAGAGTCCCAATAAGGTCATACTGTCTACAACGGCTTCTGAATCAAATTGTTGGAACATGATAACAGATAAGATACCACAAATAAACATAGCAAAGCCTACAATAGCGGTGGTGCCATATGTTTTTAATAGCTCAATAGGTTGTAATGTATATACACAAATGCTAGCTGCTGATACTAGGCCCCAAAATAAAGCTTTTTCATTAAAGTATGAAATATCCAGCCCTTTTTGCATGACAATACAGATTGTGCCCACCAAAGCAAGTAATATACAAAATAACTCTGGCATAGATGGCTTTTTAAAATACCGCAAAAATAAGTAAATAATAATCATCGTCGGTGCTACGTATTGAAGCACTGTAGCAACCCCTACCCCTGAAATGGCGATGGCTCTAAAATATGTATATTGAGCCAAAGCGATTCCTAGTACGCCAAATATTAATAACTTGCCTATATCTTTAGGTGCTTTAAAAATAGAAAAAATACATTTTCCCTCTTGCAGATAGGCAAGGCCAATGGTTAATATCCCTGCTACGAGCAAACGCACCTCTAGTAACCACTCTACATTAATATGCTTTGCACTTTCAAGAAATTGAACAGATGTACCTGAAAGTCCCCAAAACAAAGCTCCCATAATGGCTAGGCCCATGCCTTTCCATTGCTTTTCTTCCATGTGCCCCTCCCGCTCTCTAATGCAATGATAACAACGGTAGCAATAATCATAGCCATACCAATTAGCCCTAATAGACTAAATTCATTTCCTAAAAAAGTCCACCCAAAGAAAGCGGCCGAAATAGGCTCAATAGATGACAAAATAGATCCCGGTACTGCCCCAATTCTTTTAACCCCTTCTAAATAGGCATTAAAAGATACTATCGTACCAAGGAATATAACATTGAAACAACCAATCACTGTCCATATATCCCACTCCGCATAAGAGTTTGGTTGATGGAATAGTATAGCCGCAACAATACCACTAATAAGCATCCCGAATCCGACAATAGGTAATGTGCCATATTTGTAGAGTAAATCAACAGGAGAAATGCTATATATGGCTACACCGATAGCAGATAAAAGCCCCCATACGAGAACCGCCATCGGGAAGCTTTCAATAGAAAGGCCATCATCATTTCCCATTAAACAAATAGTCCCCACTAAAGCCAGTATAACAGAAACCATCTCACCTTTGGATGGTCGTTTACCATAGCGTACCAGCAGGTAAATAATAATCATAGACGGCGCCAGATATTGTAATACCGTTGCAATGCCAGCTCCAGCTAAAGCAATGGATCTGAAGTATGTATATTGGCATAATGCCATTCCAAATACACCAAAAACAATGAGTCCTAGCGTATCCTTTACACTATGAAATACATTAAAGATAGAATTTCCAAATCTAAACCATGCATAAATAATAGTTAGTAGACCTGCTGTAATCAATCGCATAGTTACTAGCCATTCCAAATTCATATCTCTAAAATTGCTTAAGAACTGTACGGATGCACCAGATACACCCCATAAAACAGCGCCTAATAGAGTTATAATAACACCAATAACTTCATATTGTTTCATATTAGTCACCGAGCAAAGATACGTGAACTTTCACAACCACCTTACGGATTTTAATCGGTTTATCGTTTACAGCAAGCAAAGGCCGATGAACATCAGAGGGAAAGAATACGGTGTAATACCCTTCTGGACAATGGATTTGCCCTTCATCAACAGCTTCGTTAGGATAAAAATAGCAATCTCGATCTGGATAGGACTCCACAGATTTAACGAGACCTTTATCTACGAAAAAGCCCATGTTTTCCTCGCCACTCACCATAAATTGAATATCTACATAATTACGATGCGATTCCGGTTTTGTAGCTTTAAATAGCTTTGTTTCTACATCGTCTACGTTGGCATACATCATGTCACCCTCGATGGCATGACGCCCTCCAGGCAACGCTTTCAAATCTGTGTTTTTCAAGAAATCTAAAGCACGCACGATGGCTTTAGGATAGCCCATTTTTGTATAATCTGCGGTAATACTAGAGAAAAACATACACAATCCTTTCACAATATCTATGGATATGGCACCACAATAAACCAATTATATTACCTTTTATGTTAGCACATATATACATAAAGAACTAGCTATTCTCTTATGTAAAAGCCCTCCATACGCTACATATATGGAGGGCCTCAGTAAAATACTATTCAAATTTATGACTTACGTCAATTATTACACTATGAAATTGTTACAGTATTAAATTGTTACATTATGCAATTGTCTATTCAGTTGTAGTGATTCAAACTGTATTAGATACAGCATGTGGTCATTACCTTATTCTTGGGTTTTATAAGCAGCGATAATTTCTTCCGCTTGCTTATGTGGAACCTCTTCATAGGTATAGAACTGACGGTTAAATACACCTTGTCCTTGTGTAATGGAGCGCAATGCAGTCACATAATCGGACATTTCAGCCAATGGTACTTGTGCTTTAACAACAGAAATACCTGTTCTTTCACTTTGTTCCATGCCTAACACACGACCTCGACGGCTATTCAAATCACCCATGATGTCGCCCATGAAAGCATCTGGCGCAAACACGTTGACTTCATAGATTGGTTCTAATAGGACTGGTTTCGCCTTAGGAATCACATCCTTGATAGCCTGTGACGTAGCTACTTTAAATGCTAACTCTGAGGAGTCTACGCTGTGGTAAGATCCATCCAAGAGTGTCACTTGCACGCCAATCATAGGATATCCTGCAATTAGGCCTTTATCTAGGGTTTCTTTGGCACCCTTTTCCACTGCTGGTATGTATTGTTTAGGTACAGCACCACCAAAAATTTTGTCTACGAATGCAAATTCGCTACCATCATATAATGGATCCACTTGAATCTTAACGTGACCATATTGACCATGACCGCCACTTTGTTTCTTATACTTAGACTCGGTTTCAGCAGAGCCTTTAATGGTTTCGCGGTATGGAATATATGGAGCCACAAGTTTAGCTTGTACGCCGTATTTACGGTCCATTTTATTGAGGATATGCTCAAGATGTACTTCGCCCATACAATCAATTTGTAATTGGCGAGCTTCAGCATTTTTCACTACTACGCAAGTAGGATCTTCTTCTGCCACTTTAAGAACAGCACTAGCTAATTTTTCCTCCTCACCTTTTTTCACTGGCTCCATAGCCACAGTGTATAGAGGTTGAGGAAAACGGATAGCATCGTATGTCACTTTAAAGTCAGGAGCCGTTAATGTATCGCCGGTCTTAGCATTGGCCAATTTCGGTATCACTACGATATCGCCAGCTTTTGCAGCAGATACAGGGATTTGTTGCTTCCCGATAAGGGTAACCATCTTGCCCCATTTTTCTTCTACACCTTGGTTCACATCAAAGAGGCGATCCCCTTCTTTCAGTTCACCAGAGAAGATACGTACAAAGCTTTGTTTGCCTGCGAATGGGTCTAACAATGTTTTAAATACGAATGCAGTTAATGGTTTATCTACATGTACAACACATTGTTCGCCGGTTTCCGCATCAGTTGCGGTCATCACTTTTTTAGTTGCATCCGGCATGTAACGGATCATACGATCCAATACTTGATCTAAGCCAATACGAGATGTGGCACTGCCACACATGATTGGGCACACACGGCCACTAATCATCCCTTCACGCAAGCCTTGGCGGATTTCCTCTAAGGATAATTCTTCGCCTTCTAAATATTTTTCCAACAACTCATCGCTACCTTCAGCCGCGGCTTCTACGGTCATTTCCCGAATTTCTTGAGCCTTTTTGATAAGGTGAGCTGGTACAGCGACCTCTGTTGGTTGGCCGTCCTTATAAGTAAACGCGGTCATTTTCGCTACGTCTACAACGCCTTCAAAATCGGCACCTTCACCGATAGGAATCTGCAATGGCATAATGCCTTTGCCAAATAATTCCCGCATTCTTTCAATAGTGCCAAAGAAGTCAGCACCATCGACATCCATTTTATTGATAAATGCCATGCGAGGCATTTGTAATTCAACTGCATAATCCCATGCGCGAACTGTGTCAGTTTCTACACCAGATGTGGAGGATAGCACCATCAACATACCATCACAAGCACGCAAAGCGGCACGAACTTCGCCATGGAATTCGTTATAGCCTGGAGTGTCTATGAAGTTAACCTTATGGTCATGCCACTCACATGGCGCCATGCCCAATTGAATAGTTACATTACGTTTAATTTCTTCCGGTTCAAAGTCCATAATATGTTTATTATCTTGACCTTTACCTACGAAATCAACCGCACCAGAAGTTAACAACAAGGATTCAACAAGAGCTGTTTTACCCGCACCATCGTGGGAAACAACAGCAACGTTTCTAATTTTATCACTACTGTACTCTTTCATTGGAATCGCCTCCTTACTGGCAAATTACGGCTTTGCTAATACATTTCGACACTACAATAAAAAAATCCTCTTTTTCTGAGAAAAATTTCTTAGAAAAAAAGGATTATATAATAAGACTAAATTATAACGAAAATTTTAGTATTCCTATGTAGATCCTAAACTTAATTAAATTATTAATAAGACTTTATCGGTATATCCTATATATAGATGGGACTAGTGCCCTTACAAAGTTATAAAAAAGACGGTCTGTACTTGTGCAGCGACATCAGGAACGAGGAGCAAACAAGTATAGACCGTCTTTTTTAATTTAATTGTCGATATGTATTGGGGCCCCATCTATATATAGGTAAGACTCCCCCAAAGCTTATAATAGGATACATGAGTTAGATACACAGAGAATACTAAAATTCTCCCGTCCGTTTTCCGTAGTGTTTGGAGTCCCCATTTTGTTTCCACCCTACGGTGTCACCGATGGACATTACGCGGCGCGTCAAGCAGTCTTTACATTGTTCTGCATTGTCGTCCACGCAAGGTTTATTATCGTATAGCAAATATTTCGCACGGTGTTCAGGAATGGTAATAATAGGCATTAGGATATTTGCACCTGCGGCTAAACCTTTTTCACGGCCTAGTTTATCTAGTGCTTGTAAGGCAGTAGTTGCCGCAATGTTTACGTCTTTCAAAAATAAACGTGTTAAGGCAATCATCTTGAGCCCTAGTTGAACGCGGCGCAATTTACCTACTTCATCATCAATGCCCATCGCTAACGCTTCTTGGCCTAAAGGCGTATCATGATGCACCACATAAGGGCCCATGCCGATCATGTCGATATCCATATCGCGATAGAACAAGATATCATTCACAAGATCTTCTTCTGTTTGACCAGGTAGGCCAATCATAACGCCTGTACCTACTTGGAAGCCTACGCGGCGCAAACGACGTAAGCATTCTACGCGCGTCTCAAAGGAGTGCAATTCATCACGAGGATGAATCTTATGGTATAAATCTGTATTGGTTGTTTCAATGCGTAATAAATAACGACTCGCACCAGCTTCACGCATGCGGCGGTACACCTCTTCGCTTTGTTCCCCTACGCACATTGTAATGCCTAGAGAACCATCGCCAATGGCTTTAATGTCGCGAATTAAATCCACAACATAGTCCACAAAGGCATCATCACAGCGTTCACCAGATTGGAGTGTAATGGAACCATATTCATGATCGTATGCCCACTGTGCCATCTTGATGATATCTTCGCGATTCATATCAAAGCGTTCCGTCTTATCGTTTTCACGACGGATGCCACAGTAATTACAATTCTTAATGCATCGGTTCGAGAACTCAATGAGGCCGCGATAGTATGCTACAGGCTTTACATATTTTGCCTTCACTTCGTAGGCCTTTTTATATATCAACTGCAACTGTTCTTCATCAGTTACAGACATGAGAAATCGCAATTCCTCCTCGGTCAGCCATTCATCACCGACGAGGTCTTTTGCAAGAATGTCTTGCACTTGCAAACAATCACTTCCTTTCGTAACGAACCGTCATCGATTCGCTTGGTATGGTAATGGATTCAATGTCAGAAACACAAATAAATCCATTGACTTCGCGCGGCAAGTCCCGCACATGTTTCACTTGTCGAGTTAAACATTCATGAGCCATCACACCGCGACTCATTTTGGAGGACGTACTCATCTGCTTAAACGTATCGCCCCGTAATTCCCAAAATTCAACGGTTACCACCTTTGGATGATTCACCATTTTTGCATATTCTTTAGAGGCTAGGTTTAGAATCCAATCTTCCTTGTAAAAGTATACATCCACCGCATCACGCCATGTATCGTATAGATTAATGCCCACCTTATCGACCATATCGAGTCGATAGTCGCGCACTCCCATATTAGGTTCAACAATGCCGTATAATGCAGACAGCACAACGAGATGGCTTTCACCAAAGGTCTTGGCTTCATCAGATAAGTTCGACCAGTCCAAATATTTGAAAGCAATGCCATCATAACTTTCACAGGCACGACCTACGGGATGAGCCTCAAAGGACTGATAAAAATCAAAAAGAGCTTGCGCCTTATCAGCCTTTAGCTTTAGCGCCTTTCCAAGAGCTATTACATCAAGGGATTGTACATGTGTTACAATTTCTTTCGTGATGTTCGGCTGAAATTGGCCGTCTCGGACTGCATGATGTACTGCCTCAGCGTTGCTAGCAACATCGGCAATCGTTTTTGTCTTACTAGGAGAGAGGACGATTTTCATGGGATAATTCCGCCTTAATAGATTCCTCTGTCAAATTGTCGATCAATTCAGGGTTCCACAACATGAGAGGCACCGCCACTACGTGGCTTGCTTTCAATTCTTTACATAATTTAATGCATTCTTTGAGATAATTAGAATCTTCATCTACAAGATCACATACGATAACCACGTGACGACCTTTAAGATTTACACCTTCGTAATCGATGCTTTCAGCAGATACTGTGAGCATGCCTGTTTCCAAGCGGCCTTCGCTCATGTCGTTTAAACGAGACATCAATACATGCTCAAGCATAGTAGATACAGGTGTCACTACGCGGCCAATGCCGATAAGAGCCTCAGGTTGTGCATGAACGATAACTGTTTTCTTCCGTTTATCTGTTCTGAACTCAATAAGGGCTTTTTCTAAAGCACCAAAAAATACGAATAACTGCCAAGGATCAAAAGAGCCTGTTTGGAACATATCGATAACAGAACCATCCTCATCCATATTGAGGCGCGTTAATAACTCTTCAGCAATATCGTTAACCACAACACTAAAATCAGATTGTATTGTCTCTTGTACGTTGATTTCCTTTGCCATTAGGGCCTCCTAGTTTTCCATATATCACACTGCTAAGGAATATTCCCAACAGATATTATATTATCCTTAAAAATATTATTCTTAAAAATATTTTTCTTAATTATACTATTTTTAATTGTAACATATTTTATACCCCTCTTGGGTATTCAAAGATACGCTTTTCACATAATGGATACGTTAGCAACATGGCAAAAGGACCGCCATAGCGGTCCTTTGCATTCTAATGTTGTATTCTAATGTTGTACTCTAATATTATACTCTAATGCTGTATTCTAATGTTGATTTTATAAGAAACCTTTTGGAAACTAACAAAGAATATTCTATTAGCCTACAATCAATAAGTAAATATTCATAATTGTAACGATGATACCTATGCCCCATAAGAGAATATTTGTAAATTTACGGTTCGCATATTCTCCCATAACCTTGTGGCTGCTTGTCATGTAAAGTTGCAAGAATATGGTGATAGGTAATTGCAAGCTCAAGAACATTTGAGAGAACAATAATGCTTGGAAGGAATCTGTAATAAACACGATCAATAATAATGCTGGAATATATGTTAGTGCCAAGCCTAATCGCGTATGGAAGTCTTTCATATCATAAGACTCGCCAAACATTCCTGCAAAGATACTTGCCCCCGCCATACCTGCCGTAGCAGATGAGGCAAAACCTGCAAATAACAATGCTATCGCAAAAATAATACCCGCTGCGGGTCCAATGAGTGGTCGCAACAACTCCTCAGCCTGTTCAAGCTCTGTTACTTCAATTCCATGAGCAAAGAAAACAGCCGCCGCCAATATAATCATGGCGGAGTTAATCATCCACCCAATCCCCATAGATAACAAAGTATCGAGGAATTCATAGCGTAACTGCCGTTTCATAATCGCTGGATCTTGTGTATTGAACTGGCGACTTTGGATGATTTCAGAGTGCAAAAACAAGTTGTGAGGCATAATTACGGCCCCTAATATACTCAAAATAACGAGCATCGATGTATTAGGAATATTAGGATCCACCCAACCGATACCAGCCGCTGCCCAATCCACATTGACCATATTTACCTCAACGAGGTACGCCAATGCGATAAGGGATACAAAACCAGCAATGATTCGCTCTAATTTACGATAGGAGTTCGTAATGAGCATGACCGTACAGATAAGAGCCGTCAAAATGCTACCTATCAAGATAGGAATACCAAAGAGCATCTTCAAGGCGATAGCGGCGCCAATAAACTCAGCCAAGGCTGTCGCTGCCGCCGCAATTCCTGCCGTGCTAAGCACAAAGCGAGATGCATAACGCGGTAAGGACTCATAAGCACATTCCGACAAGCATTGACCGCGTACAATGCCTAAATGCGCCACATTATGTTGTAATAAAATGAGCATAATCGTAGATAGTGTGACTACCCACAATAATTCGTAACCATAACTAGCACCAGCTGCCAAGTTAGCAGCCCAGTTGCCCGGATCGATAAATCCAACGGTTACGATTATACCAGGTCCTATATATTTAAAGACCTCACTTACCTGCTGCTTACCATTTTGATGGACAGTAAACAATTGTTTCTTTAAAAAATCAATCATTATAACCCCTTACTAAGAGTTATAGAGTGAACGTCATCTCCGTCTGCATACGAGCATCTGTTTTGGATTTTTTATCCTTGGAGTCCGCATAACGAATACGCACTTCATTATTTACTTTAACGCGAGAATCATCAATTTTGAATTTCTTCATTTTTTCTTTGATTTGTTCATCTGTTAAAGCGCGTTCTTCCGGTTTTGCTACTTCATCGCCAGCTTTATCAAGGGCCTCTTGTTGTTCCTTGGATATTTGATATGTCTTACCAGATTTTTTAGCCCTTTCAGCACGCTTTTCATCTAGTTTTTGACGGCGCTCGTCAGTAGCTTTTTTATCGCGAGCAATACGGTAATCCATTACATCACGCATGTTTTCTTGGTAAATACGCAGTGCATACTCTCGATCATTGTCATTCATTTGCTCACGTTTTGTGACTACCTCATCGATAAGCGGCATAAGCTCATCCTTTGTGTAGCTAGCACCATCAAAAGTAAATCCGTGAGTATCTGTAATAGCACCATGTTTAATGAGCCTTTGTAATGCTGTATACGTCCAATCATTAGGCGTAATAACATCTGAGTTCACACGCTGTTGTCCTTTACTAGAACTACTAACAGTCTCTACATCAGCACTTACGCCATCCACCATAGGACGTGCACTCGGAATGGCAATACTTTCAGCATGACTAAATCCAACAGACGCAACGAGGCACAATGCACCAATGCCTAACGCTCGACGGATACGATTCATTTGACGTGTATGTTTTGTATTCATAAGAGTCTCCTTAAAATTACATTTTATACAATCTATTATATGAAACCCCTAGACATACGTCAACTCTATAACCTTACACACCTGTGTCATTCAATACTAATAAAGCCTTGGACTCACTCGAATCCACACAAATTAGGCCTATATAAATAATATAATAAATCACTATATTATACAAAAAGACCCCACATCGAGTGATGTGAGGTCTTTACATGGCGGAGGATTAGGGATTCGAACCCTAGCGACGGTAACCCGCCCTAACGATTTAGCAAACCGTCCTCTTCAGCCTCTTGAGTAATCCTCCATGCTTTACTGGGTAATCATATCATACCCAATAAGGCATTGTCAATCGTCTTATTTCAGCATAGATTCGATGAACCAGATTTGTTTTACATAGTATGCAACGTGATCTTCCATCATGCTTACGAGCAAGAAATCACCTTCTTCATCAGCTGCTGCACGAATTGCTACAGCTTGATCATTCATGTATTTAAAATCCTTAAGAAGGATATCAATTACCTTTGCTTGAGGGATGTCTTCTTGTCCCAATTCTTCGATTTTAGTCAATTTTGCATATTCTCCGGAATTTACCAATGGAAATTGACCTTGCATTTTCACATGTTCTGCTACGGCATCAAAGTATTCAAAGGCTTCATCATAAATGGATTCCAAGTATTCATGAATAGATTTGAATTGCGGACCAGTTACATTGAAGTGTAGGTTATGTAATTTTACATTCCATACGGAAAGATCTGCTAAATATTGATTTACTTGTTGTACGTTTTTCATAATAAAACTCCTTTTTTCACTTAATTCTCAATTATAGTTTATTCTAAAAGCAGAACAAACACAGTTGGCTTCTACGCCATCAATTCGTTTATTTAATTTATAATCAATATTGATTATGTTTATATTCTACCAATAATGATTTTCCATGTCAATATATGAATAGATATTTTTGTATAAAAGTTTAATGAAAATATTATAACCATACTAAATCAAACATATCCTCACTCCATACTAAATCTAAATCCAATACTTCACGGAATCATGTTTCTACGAATCATAAAAAACCTCTAACTACTAGTTAATCTAATAGTTAGAGGCTTGTATGATTCTATATTCAATATGACTCTATATTAAAAATGATTATATATTAAATACGTTTCTATATTAAATATAGTATTCTATGTAATTATCAGGAATCTTCTTCTCCTCTGCTTGTGCAGCAGCTGCATTGCGACTAGGTTTACGGACATACATATTTTCTGGATCTGTTTCAAAGATTACCATATCCTTAGGAATATCATGTTTGATAACGAGATTGCAGCCAATCTTCGTGCGCGCCCCAATCGTAATATCTCCTAAAATTTTTGTACCCGTACCGATGAGTACATCATCTTCAATGGTCGGATGGCGCTTTACCTTTTTAGAAGACATCCCACCTAGTGTTACTTGATGGAACAAGGTTACATTATCGCCTACAATAGCCGTTTCACCAATAACAACCCCCATACCGTGATCGATAAAGAGACCGCGACCAATCGTCGCACCTGGATGGATTTCAATGCCCGTTACATGACGAGAATGGAGAGCCACACGACGAGCCAAGATGGGCCACCCCGCCTTATATAGACGATGGGCAAAGAAATGCCAGAACAAAGCCGTAATATGAGGGTATGTCCATATAACCATCCATACACTTGTGGCAGCTGGGTCAGAATCCATTACGCGCTTAATATTATATTGAATTTTGCCCCATAATTCGCGCAAACCTTGCATCATAGTGACTCCATCTCAAATAACTCTACTTAACATTCTACAGAAATATAGATATATCTAGTATACAACATATTGGGTCTATATTCCTATATATAAGGCTTTATATCTATATAGAACCTATTCTTTTATCAATCCGAAATTCCGTATTGTATCTATCTAAAACCTATTATTTAACGTATTCGTTGTTGCCAAAGTCCAAGAGGGATAAATATTTCTCTACTCCATCAGGTGCAATAACAACGATGTTCTCCTTAGGTAATTCACGAGCCATGCGTTTTGCCGCTACAATGGCCGCCCCCGCGGAAAGGCCAATAGAGATACCACTTTCACGCATAAAGGTTTGCACCTCACTAAAAGCTTCTTCGTCACTTACCGTTTGCACGCCGTCCATCAATGTTTGGTCAAAGTTTTCAGGAATAAACCCAGCCCCAATGCCTTGAATTTTGTGAGGGCCACCCTTACCTTCTGTAATCGCCGGAGATCCCGTTGGCTCTACAGCAATGGCCTTTAGATTAGGATTATGTTCTTTCAATCGTCTTGTAACGCCTGTGAAAGTACCACCTGTACCGATACCCGCTACAAATACATCGACATTCGGCACTTGTTCTACAATTTCAGCACCCGTCGTGCGGTAATGCATATCTGGGTTTGCAGGATTTACGAATTGCCCCAAGGTGAAAGCATTTGGATACTTCTCTAAAATTTCATTGGCCCGCTCAAGAGCCCCCTTCATACCTGTTTCTTTTGGTGTTAAGATGAGCTGCGCCCCATACGCCTTAATAAGCTCGCGGCGTTCTTTACTCATACTTTCAGGCATGATAATCACTGTTTTAATATGTAGAATAGCGCCTACCATAGCAAGAGCGATCCCCGTATTACCACTTGTGGCTTCTACAATGATGCTATCCTCATGGATGCGACCTTGCTCTTTTGCAGCCTGTAACATACCGAGTACGGCACGGTCTTTTACAGAACCACCTACATTATATTTTTCAAGCTTTACATAAATATTGGTATTTGGCAATTGATATATCGGTGTTTTACCAATAAGTTCAGTTGTTTGGTTTGTTACTATACTCATCTAATTCTCCCTCTAGCGATAGATGATAAAAATCGTCCTTAGGAACATCCCAAGGACGATTTTATATTGCACCTTGTTATTCACCATATACGGGGTATAACCGTTTATGTATTCCAATTAATACAACCATACTCTAACATTTGAATCATTTCATTGTCAAGAGAATGAGAACGACTTTTAAAACCCTAAAAATACAGGAAATAACTAGCTTTATCTATTTTTTTATAAGTGCGTCAAGTACCCCATCCCATGTGATGGGTACCATTATAATGATGAGGGCCAATCCAATAAAGAAAATTGCTCCTACCAAGACTGTAAGACGAGGGATAAGAGATATAGCCATGCTACTAGCTAAGTGCGATACTTTAGTTATATCATGATGTAACGCTACATGACCCCATAAGAAACCAGCAACTGTATAGGTGATAATGTATGGGTCGAAAATGATTAGGGTAGTCATTTCATTATTAACATGCATAATTCGGTTAATACTTGGTGATACTAGTGCATTTGCAAGTATGGCTAGGATTTTAAACCACACTAGGCACACGGTATAAGGCCACATTGTTTTTATCGTCATTTTCAGCATATAGAGCAAACCCACCAAGCTCGCTCCAAGAGATCCTCTTTGGCTCCACATGTACTGCTCCATCCAAGATGACTTCTGTTTACCCGCATCTACCTGGTCATAATAAAAGGATAAATCCCGTTCTCCATGAGCTAAATCAACGAGCCCTAATACTTGAAACAATATGAGCGAAAAGACTAGAATAACACCTATTTGAAAGCTTTCACTAAAGAACATGTCCATCAGATCGAAATCAAGATAACCAATGTTAAAGAGATTACCATACACATCGTGAAACGCAATATATATACCATTTGTTACAAGCATATCTAGCACAAATAGGAGCAACACAAAAATGATATATCCGTTCCAGCGAGTCCATTTACTTTGTTCTCTTAAATGAGTGTGAGTCCCTACGATTATCGATGCAGGTTGTAAAGACAAGGTCACACCAATCATAAAACAAGTAATAAAGGATGTGACCATTGTTAAATATTCGTATGCCATATTAACGGTATGCTACGCGCTCAGGCTGCATGTCGTGGAAATGAAGGCGCTCTTTTGCAGTCTTTTCCCACTCTGTACCAGGCTTGCCATAGTTTGCGTATGGATCGATGGACAAACCACCGCGCGGCGTAAACTTGCCCCACACCTCGATATATTTAGGATCCATCAACTTCACGAGATCTTTCATGATGATGTTGATGCAGTCCTCGTGAAAGTCCCCGTGATTGCGGAAACTAAATAGATATAACTTCAAAGACTTGGACTCTACCATCTTCTTATCTGGCACATAAGAAATATAGATTGTGGCAAAGTCTGGTTGACCTGTCATAGGACACAAGCTAGTAAACTCAGGGCAATTAAACTTAACGAAGTAATCATTCTCTGGGTGCTTGTTATCAAACGCCTCTAACACCTGTGGTGCATAATCAGTAGGATAATCGGTCTTGTGACCTAACATCGTTACCCCTTGTAACTCTTTTTCAGATCTGCCGGATGCCATAAAGAACCTCTTTCTATAATCTCTATAACTCTATAATTAAGATATATTAAATAATTCATGTAACACTTAATTATAGCATATAAAGAATTACTTATAGCACAACATCCTCATGTAATTCATCAAAGGTAAAAGCATATTCTTCCACACGCATAATCTCTTCCCAATCATTATGTAATAAAAGAGAGAGATGGATTGTATCCTGTTCCTCCAATATATCTGCACCAACACAATAACATGGAAATGAAAAAGAGATTAATTTACTTTCCCTAGCATTCTCTATATTAATAAGCTGTAGCTGTTTTTCACCAATTGCTAACAAATATCTATTAGAGGCCATTAGTTGATAGTATTTGATAGAAACTACATCTGGAATTTCAATAACACGTGTACCATCTACAATTATTATATTTTTAGAGTCATGACAAATTAATTTATGATTTCTAAAATACGTCACTATTCCATTATATCTATTTCGATACTCATTAAATGGATATTCATTAACAGAATCAAGATCTAGCACTGTAACTTTAAAGTCAATTAAATCCAAAGATACTACATTCTTACTCGTACCTATCATAATATAGTCTTTGCCAAAACAATGTAAGTCTGAAAAACATAAATCTTGCAAATCACTAGGAAGCTCTATTAGTTTAACCCAACTACTCTCAATATCAATTAAGCACAGAAATGCTTCTAACTTAAAAAGTATCCTATTATTGACGTAATCTATATATCTGGCTTCAGGGAAAAATAGATTTTCATCTACCTTAATTTTTTTCACTTCATTCCATGAGGAGTCCAATACAATAATCCCTTGATGGTTATTATTTATTATGCTATATGGTCCTATTCGTTCTAACATACAAATATCATTTTGGTTATATCTACTATATAAAGACTTAATAGGTTTCATAATCATTACCTTAAATCCTTTCTAAGTTTTTTGCTACGGTCTTGAGATCCCTCCCTAATCACTCCAGTTATAGGATCTGCTTCTCCTAAATGATTTCCATTTTTATCAAATACTTCTAAGTGAGCATCTACACCTTTATGAAAATATAGCTTTTAAAAAATTTTTATTGTTAGCAGGCATTCCTACTTCTCCCTTGATTCTCAATAAAGGGAATATACTTTTTCTTTACAACTTAAACGCTACAAAAAATCATAAAATTTCAATACACCTAGAACCGCTAATAAATAAAAGAATACAATCCACACTACATACATCTGTTTTTTTCTAGCCCAATCATAATAACGACTGTGTGATGACTGCCTGAATAGTGTAGCTGCAACTAAAACAGGTTGTAAAAACCAAGCCATAACAATTGGCACGGCTATGTAATCTAAGAAATAAAACATGCTAAAAAGCATGAATGGGTATGTAATAATTATCGCCCAAGAGATAAATTTAATAAAACTATAATTAGAATTAGCAATTAAAGATACTAGTAATGGTGAAAGTTTTTTTCTTAAGAGTATCTTATATATGATCCAATAGAGAACAATTGCCGAGTAAAAGATGACTACGAAAACTAATGGTAAATGAATATGCACAAATGCTAACCTCTTTTACGTCTTAAATAGTTATAAATATAGGTCCATACCACATAGCTCAAAAGGATTACAATATATAGAGTAACAAAAAAATGAAAATCGACTTCATCCTCGATCATTTCAGGATTTGTAACAATAGTAAAAGGGATAATTATAAGAAAGAAAAGTACAACGCCCCTCACAAAATAATTATAAATTTTTAAAAATAACATATGAGTATTCCTATCATTAAAACTACTCGTTTACAACACAACTAAAATTTTAATTCTAATATATCACAAAATTTATATAAGTTTATATAATAAAAATTAGAACAATCCATCATGATTGCCACATCCTTAACACCATACATCGGTTATGATAAGAGTACTAAGATAGTAAAAGAACCATACAAACGCGGTTGCTCTATTAAAGAAATCATATTGGAAGAAAAACTCATGACCGAAGACGAATTCGGTGAAGCAGTTCGCATGAAATAAAATCTCTCTCATCTTTATAACATATCTGTAACATCCTCTCATACCTCAAATGAACGGAATAAAAAAGGACGCTATAGTTCTAAATCAATCAGTATAACGACTGAAGATTAGACTATAGCGTCCTTTTTAGATTTATTGAAACAACTATATTAAGCTTTTATCATTACCTGTTATATTTCTTAGAACTTGAAGCCATTTTGGTTCTCGATTTACGTCAACATAAGTAGGTAATCGTTTATCAATTCTATCAATTAACTTTTGATAGAGCTTTTTCTCTTTATCACTTAACGATTGACTGCTATCATACACTACAACCTGTCGTTTCTTAGCTTTATCTTTATAAGAAGCAATTTCTTTTAAAAGTGAGGCTCTATCATCGACTTCAATAAGATAGTGAATACTCCCCTCATTACCATTTACAAAAATAGCACCAAAAGACGTTAAACATGCAATCTCATAATCATTATAAACTTCAACAGTCAGTATTTCTCCTGGAACATACAAATCATAATCCATATCATTAAGATACCCAGCCTCCCTACCAAGAGAAGAGTCATAATTAGAGGTAGCTAAAAAGGTTGTTGTAGAAGCAACATAGGTAATTATATATATAGCTACAATACTAATAAATATAATTACAAAATAACCCATCCTTTTCAGTAAAGATTTTAGTACTATCATTTAGTATATACCTTTCCATTAGACTTATTGAAGTAAAAATTAGAAGTTACCTCAAAAGAAAACGGAGTAATTAAACCTTGTTGTTGTAAATCATAAAAGAAATTATTGGCCCATCTAATCCACTTATCTTTTATATCACTAGCATCCTCTTTATATTCATAATTAGATCTATCGAAACCTAAAAGTTTGACATCATAATAATCACCATGCTTTATAACTTTTAATCTAGCAGCCATTCTTCCTACCGATGCCCCTAAATCAGACCAGGCGCCACCCTTTTCAGTCTTAGCAAAATTAATATCAATACGTTTTAAAACACTATTTGTATCCTTATCAAAATCCTCATCACGCAAAGAAACTAAAATATCTTTAATGCCATTTGACTGCGCAATTGTTTTTGCTAAAATACTTTTCGAGTTATACTTTTCCATACTACCATTCCCAGTTCTCATTTTTTCAAAAAAAACTGTTAACACAGGATATTTAGATTTAAGTACATTACGTTCAAAAGCCATCCCGGCTTCCTTTGCTGTGTAGTGAATTATATTCTGACGTTTATTAACATCTCTTTCTTTATTAATATCAATATCCTTTTCCTTCTCTAATCTTATTGCTTCATCCAAGGCTCTCCTATCTTCATCAACATAAATAGCTTTAACCGGTACAACATCAGTAAACACATACCCTTGTTTGACTAACTCTTTTTGTAATCTAATTTGTTCATCCTTCAATAAACTATAATGATGTTCAAAGTCAGAGATACTTTGATAGGATAAATTGCCATATGAAATAAGAAAATCCTCCCAATGAGATAAATCCCAATATGATTCTGACATTATCTCCCAAGATTTGGCTTTATCACTATCTTTTTCAGCTATACTCCTTAAATTCTCCAAAAGGAATATTACTTCACGCTCACTTAAACTTTCTCCATTCTTTTTCTTTAAATATTTTTTTGCCAAATATATTGTATCTGGATTTGTTGTTAAATATTGATTCCATTTAGTCCCATATTGTGCTTCAGCTGCACCTGTCACAGGGGAATAGCCTAAGCTACCATTTACAGCAGCACCTAATAAAGCACTTAATGTTTGAGCTACATCAGGTTTTTCTTTTGCAATTTTTTGAATCTCTCCAATTAATGCTTCATTGGTAGCTCCAGCATAAAACCCACTACCCGGTTTATTCCCTGCCATACGAGCAGATACTTCAGCGACTACACCATGGGCTATTGCTTTTGCGGCTTTACCTTCTTTAGAGATTGGATTCCAATTATGTAATTGTTCAAAGGCTTCTTTTGCAAATAACTTAGATAATTCTTGACGTTCTTCAATTTTCTTTTTATCAAAGATTTCATCAAGCTTATTCAAGCTATCTTTTGTATCTCGAGACAGTGTTTGCATATTAAAGCCAGCATCTCGTACTTCTATTGTACCATTTGAAATAGCAGATTTTGTAGTAGTAGAAGTAGATTTGCTAGAGTCTGGTAACAGATTAGGTAATGTGCCTAATGTGTTCCACACAGCATCTTTTCCTGCTTTACTAAGGTTCTTAAAATTACAAAGCCACCATCACCTGCATATATCCCCGCTTGATCAGTAACACTTGCATAATCACTTTTCATTTTACCTTTGCTTGAGCTCATAGATACATTACTTAGAGAACCCGCATTTGTAGATATACTAAACCCTTTATTAGAGCTTTCACCTACATATGTCTTTGTATCTTGTAAGCTTTCAATAGAAAGATTTCCACCTACGTCGGCTGTTACAGATTTACCAATTACCTTGGAGCCACTGATATAGGTATCCTTTCCTGATGTAATATTAACAGCATCCGTACCTACAACAGTAGTACCAGTATGTGTTGTTACCTTTGTATTACCCTTTTGTTTTGCAGCATTAGCACTTGCATCAAAACCAAGTATACCGCCACCAGCAACACTAATATTAGCCCCAACAGACTAGCCTTTACTCTTAGCATTTTCAAGCTTTTCACTTGTATTCGTTGCCGCTTGTAAAGATACATCATTAGAAGCCACTAATTTGACTGATTTACCTGAAATTGCTTCACCAACAGCTTTAATGTTCGCATGAAATAAACTCTCTTTCAGCTCTATGACTTATCTGTAACATCCACGCAGACCTCAAATGAGCGATTAAATAAAAAGACGCTATAGTTCTAAACCATTCTGTATATACTACTGAAGATTAGACTATAGCGTCCTTTTTATGTTTATATACCTTATATTAGAGTTACATATTAATCAATAAAATCCTACTATATACATTATCAAAGTATCTAATAATAGGTTAAAACATATAAATATATGTATAAAGCGACTAGAAATAACCAAGTATATACGCCTACTTTAAAATTGGACTGATATTTCTCTACTTTATCACTTTCAAACTCGTCATTCTTAAGCATGAAATACATCCCAACCAAAGAAATTCCCATGCAAACTATTGTCAGAAAAAATAATACAAATACTGGGGCAAATTCATGAAGCAAAGCTATTCCGCTTCCCATTGCAAGGCCTAAAAATGTAATAATTCTAGCTAAAGTAAGCTTACCTTTATGAGTAATAAGTTTGTATATGAGAAATATAATCCCCAATATTATAATCAAATCTCGAGACATTACTTAACTACATCCTTTTTCAAATTAGACTTAATCTTATCTTTATAATAGTCTCCCGTTGTCGCCAAAGTAACACCAACGACAAAAGAACCTGCTGGTCCACCAGCACTGCCAGCAACACCTCCACCCAATCCGAAAACTACAGGAAGTAAATCCGCGCCCCAAGCTTTAGCTAGTTCTCGACCACTGTACATTTGGTAATCATTTTGCATATCGTAAAGTAAGTAACCTATTAAAACAGGCCCTCCAACTTTCGCTACAGTTCGAGTAAATTTTGATGCGTTCTCTGCATAATGCACATATCCAACCCATGGTTGATTTCCCACCTCTGATAATACATTTTGAGCAACTGACTTTCCTAAAGCCTCCTTAGTCCAAACAAATTCTGAATTATTAGAATTTTTTAGTATTTCACTATGATTAAAAGACAAGAACTTCGGTTTATCAAACGAACCAGCTTTATACTCTTTTGTTCTTTTAATTATAATATCAATTACTTCTCTTCCATCAGATCTATAATAGTTATATATAAATCCATATGTGGGATTAACAGCACCTATTTTTTCTTTATATTGATGAATATGGTTTCTTATTAAAGAATATAATTTACACAAAATTATTGACACTACCCTCAATAACAAGGATATAGCTAATAATAAATCAAAATATATAGAAAAATATATAAAGTTATCATAAATATCCAGGAGTATAAAGCCCCTCTATATAGCTTTTGATGCTTTTGAGTTTTATCCTCATCATAATTCTCACTACTTGGCACAAAATACATTCCTATCAAAGAAATCCCGATACATATTAGCCACCAAAATAGTAAAACAAATGGAGATATCAGTTTACTCAGCAATACTAATCCACAACCGACAATAATAGAAACCGTTGCAATAATTCTAGCTAAACTAAGCTTACCTTCATGTGTAATAAGTTTGTATACGAGAAATATAATCCCCAATATTATAATCAAATCTTGATACATTACTTATCTACATCCTTTTTTAAATTAAATTTAATTTCATCTTTAACGCAATCGCCAAGTGTTGCTCCAGTAATACCAATAACAAAAGCACCTGCAAGACCAGCAGCAAGACCTCCAACACTTATTATAGAGCCTATTTAAATACTGTAATTCATACTAATGCCATGGCGTTAGCAAAACCCATTTACTGGGAACTGTAATGGCATAATTATCATCATCATAATAACGATCATCAGAATACTTCAACTTAAATCCATAATCAGTATGTAAATAAGGGCCCTCCGAATAATATGTGCTAAATGATGAATCAAATTTGTGATAGACTAAATATTTATAGTTGAATGTTCCATTAAACAAATAGTTATATTTACAAAAAATAATTTTATCATCATCTTCACGATAGCATAATACTTTTTCAAATATAACAAGCGGTTCATCAAAAAGACTATCTTTATAAATTACGTTTCCATTATTTAAAATTTGAATCTTTAATCCTTCAAAGCATTCCGTAGCATAGCGCTCCGCAAAGATAAAAACATATATTCGTTCTACTGGATTTAAGATTAAACATATCCCGATACATAATAGTATAAAAATGATATAACGTTTTAATTTCATTATTATTTTCACTACATATTACCTCGATCCTCTTCATAGATACCCCTTAAAGTTTTTTATCTGAACCATTTAACTAAATACAAGCCCAACAGAACATATACGTTTCCTACTATCAAGCCTAAACTTCACACTATTCTCAGGATGTAAGAAATAAATTATCAGAAAATCATACTATTCTTAACTTATCAAATTTAAAATCAATTTGAACACGAGAGTTAGTCACAGTCCTCATTTCCTGCATATGAACACCAATACTATTAATCATGTTTCCTCAGAATAGCATAATTAAAGTTTTGTTGTAAAGTATAAATATATTTTACAATCAAGCCTAGGTATAAAATCGATAAATTTACTCCTTCTCCTTTATCAGTTTTATAAAATTAAAATTCATAATATAATATTCATATATCCATGTTATAGTACCAATTATGATTTATCGTGACGTTTTATACACAATGGAGGTTACCATGAAATTAAAACAACTTATTGTATCCGGTATAGCCTTAGGAGCGCTGGCTTTCACAAGCGGAGTGGTACAGCCTGCACAGGCAGCAGTCGGTATGGATACACCTGCACCGACGCAGAGTTTAAAAAGACCTGCATCAGTAACGACACAGCATTACATCAATGTAGATGGCATATTATTGGAGCCAATCGATAAAAAGCCAAATGTCATCTATGTTGACGGTCAGCCACTCGTAGCTTTACGTCAAGTATCAGAAGCATTAGGTTACAAAGTATCTTGGGATGCACCTACTAAAACAGCATTGATCGACATGAACATTGCTACATTAGCGGTACAACCGGACTCTAAACAAGTCGTGCGCAAGGGTAAACTGCAAATCATCAACCTTGATACATCCGAATCTTTACTGCCTGCAGCACGTATGGTAGACGGAATTCTATATGTAAGTCCAAATGCATTCAAACTCTTGCTAAATGATGTAACCATCAATAAAGACGAAATCTATATCGTTCCACAACAAAGTCAATTGGCCACTGATTCAAACACGCAAAAAGGCAAACGAAACGGTATCGAAACATTTTTACCGGATCAAGGAGATAAAGTAATTCCATACGAAGAAAAGGAAACCAAAGAAAAGAAACCTCTTATTACGGTAAAACGAACTAACACCAAAACAGATACCAAAGACACAGAAAATACCGAATATGTACGCTCTAACGGATTAAACAGATAATAAAATCTTTCGTATAGCTATATATAATTTAGCACCTTATAACTTAAAGAAGGCAACTCATCACCATGATAGATTGCCTTCTTTTTTGATTTTTGTTAGTTTATTATTTTTGTTACTTTATATTGTTACTTTATTATTACTTCTTACCCTTTACAGCTCAATACAGTTTATTGCTTACTGTTTTTTGACAGATTATCTATACTATCTTTTGCCGTATCCATACTCCGCTTCAGATCCTTCATGGATTCTTTTATGTCCGGCGCTGTAAGGCCAGATTTGTCGATGTCTTTTGCAGAGTCAGAAGCACGTCTACTATTTTCCCTAGCTTGTTTCATATCATCTTTAATGCGAGTCATATTTTCATCAATTTCATCAAATGACTCATCATACAGAATGAAATTACTACCCCCGTGAGAAGTAATATTAAGCGGCCCCATCGTGAGCTGTCCATCATCGATACGCAGAGCATCCGTAGTGATAGTGGTGATTTTCGTATGTACGTTCACATCGCTAAAGGATAAATGCCGCCCTTTATTGTGAAAGTTTCCCGTAATGCTTTGAATCGGAATTAGCATATAGTGCCCTTCACCAGACCAGAAGTTACCCCATACCTCCATATCTCGAGGTTGGCCTTCACTTTTAAAGTTCAAATTTGCCGATACGGGCACGAGAAACTCAGGAGCCTTGAGGGCTACACTACTATCTAAATCCTTTGCTACGCCTGTAATCGTATAGGCTCGAGTGTCCAAATTATATACACCCTTAGCCTCCAATTTACCGCTGTATACATTGGCACTAACGTTTTCAAAATTCAAAATACCATCTTGGTACGTCACATCTCCTACTACATTCTCAAAAGTAAGTGCAGGAATCCGTAAAATAGGCATCGTCACACGACCTTTAGCAAAAGGACGGTTAAAATCGCCTGTTACCTTTGTAAGCAAGGTCATGGCATCATGAATATTCTCACCAAAGCCTAGTGATGATGGATCCACCCCTTTCACATCAAATTGTAGATCCAGTTGAGGCATGCGATGCTTTAAAACATCCTTTAAATCTACACGACCTTTTAATACGAGACCATCCCCTATGGCTGTACCACCAAATTTGCCCGTTTCCATATCGATACGAATGACCCTCTTACTATCAAGATCAATTTTTGAGTTTACATTCTTTATCACATAATGGCGGTTTCTATTAAAGACCTCTAACTGACTATTTCTAAGTGTAATCTTAAGATCTAAATGTTGACCTTGCCAATTAAAGTTACGTACTTTCTTACCTAGTTCCTCTTGCCGTTCTTGTGTGGTCTTTTTAGGTGCTTTCGGACGAGGCTCTACCTCATTAATTGGTTTATTTACATCTGGAGATATGGGCGCGAAATCTAACCGATTATTATCGTCCAAATCAATGACTATAACCGCATTATCTAATTCAATGCCTTTGATAGCAGAGGACTTAAAGTTACGTGTCACCACATCCCACATATTGACGCGGACTTTCCCGCTTGGTGCATTGAACAACTCATGTCCTTCTGGGTCCTTCCAAACAAGGCCTGTAAAAGTCAGAGTCCCCCACGGGGTAGCAGATAAACTTTCAACAGTAACCGTACCGCGCATCATAGTTTGTCGAGCCATAACCTCATTAAAAATAACGCCCATTCCACGACTAGCAATGGTTGCTAGTACAAAGACTATAATCGCTCCAATGGCAAGAAAGGCAGCAATGCCTTTTAGGCCTTTCTTATACAATTGTTTATATTTTGTCCAATAAGAACGTATATAATGTTTCATAGCCCTATTATAACATGTTCAAATCACAATACCCATGTGGTGTTGCCTGTATCAATCATATTGACCATAAGAAACTCTTTTCCATACAAAAATCGCCTTGCTCACAGAAAACTCTGCATGCAAGGCGCCATTACCTAACTATTTTATAAAAAAGACAGCAAATTTATAGATTAAAAGTGCACCCACAAATGTGAGTGCACTTTATATATTGCAATAATCAATCTTATGCTTTTACTTCTTTACCATATTTTACAAGGCTTTCAGCTTCGATTTCAGCTTGAGTCCGATAATCTTGAGGAATATTGGACAAGCGAATCCAGCTGCGTACAGCTTCAATTAATACGATAAGGATCATGAGGAACATAGCCGCACTAAATACTACTAGAATCCATTTACCAGCTGGGATATAGCTGTTAAATACGTTTTCAAAATCTGCTGCAATAGCAACGATAGCCATTAAGATACAAGGAATACCTGTTACCCAAGCATAGCGTTTGCGGCCAAGTCTCATAATAACTGTAGTACCTACGGCCAATGTCATGGTACCTAATAATTGGTTTGATACGCCGAATAGAGGCCAGATAATACCGATATTACCTTGTAGAACTAGGTAGCCCCACAAGATACAAATTAAAGCAGCACAACCATACACACCAGGAGCCCAGTGTTGGTCGTTGAATTTAGGATGGAAATGACCTAATAATTCTTGAAGTAAGTAACGACCTACACGAGTACCAGCATCGATTAATGTCATGATGAACAATGCTTCGAACATGATACAGAAATGATACCAGTAACCCATCAAGTGATCCATGTTAGGCAATCTGGAGAAGATATGAGCCATACCTACTGCAAGGGATACGGCGCCACCAGGACGGTGCATCAAGTCTTCACCAACCATTGCAGACAATGCTGGCAATTCATGGACTTGAAGGCCTAAAGCTTTGAATGACTCAACTGTAGAGTTAATCGCAAAGTAATCATCTGGATGCAATGCAGTAGCAGCAATCAACGCCATCATAGCGATGAAGCCTTCTGTTAACATCGCACCATAACCGATAGGTAAGATTTCTCGTTCATTAGTAAGCATTTTAGGTGTTGTACCAGTAGCAATAACAGTATGGAAGCCAGATAACGCACCACATGCGATAGTAATGAAGATGTAAGGGAATACGGAACCTTTCAATACAGGACCGCCGCCCCAGATGTAAGGAGTTACAGCTGGCATTTGAATTTCAGGCATTACAATGATAATACCAAGTGCCAATGCGCCGATTGTACCGATTTTAAGGTATGTGGACAAATAGTCACGAGGAGCAAGTAACAACCATACTGGCAATGCAGCTGCGAAGAAACCATACACAGCAAGCATAATTTCAATGGTTTGCAAGTCGTATGTGAACCAAGATGCATATTCGCTAGCCGCTACATTTGGACCGTAGATGATGGCTGCGAAGATTAAGGCTACCCCAATAATAGTCGCCTCTTGAATTTTACCAGGACGCAACCATTTCAAATAAATACCAATAAAAATAGCGATTGGAATAGTAGCAAATACGGAGAAGAATCCCCAAGGAGAGTTATGCAATGCATTAGCTACTACTACAGCCATACCAGCAAGGGTAATGATCAATAGGAATAAGGTAGCGAGCATAGCACCAAAACCAGCAAGTTTACTGATTTCTTCGCGAGCAATATCCGCAATCGATTTACCATCGTAACGAACGGAAGCAAACAAGATAACCATATCATGTACAGCACCAGCTAATACGGAACCTATAAGAATCCATAATGCCCCAGGCAAATACCCAAACTGTGCTGCGATAACAGGACCTACAAGTGGACCTGCACCAGCAATTGCTGCAAAGTGATGACCAAAGGTTACCCATTTGTTGGTTGGCACGTAATCGTGACCATCATTGTGAACCATAGCTGGCGTTGGACGATATTGATCCAATGTCAGTACCTTAGCCGCTATAAAAGCCCCATAAAAGCGGTACGCTAAAATTAGAATACACGCGGAGGCAATAACTAAGTAAATACCATTCATAACCATATAAACACCTCCAATAATCACGTGACATGGAGTATATGAATATTACTGATAAAACTTATGTATCGTATCCATGCCACAATGGCTTCCTAAAATGTTAGTACTTACAACATTATTGTATAACTAATCAACAAGGTGTCAATTATTAATTTCTCATTTTGAAAGTTAAGTATAACTATAAAGCATAATAACGGCATTCTCTACCTATGAGATGCCGTTATTATCCTAGATATATTGGTTACTGAATGACTTATTCCTATCTGTAATGAAAGATAGCTATATCCCTATTCTCCTGCTGCTCTATAAGTTTTTGTAATAGTCCCAAATGTACGCAACAAATTTAGACCTACGACACCGCTTTTTTCAGGATGGAATTGCATTCCATATACTCTACCTCGTTCTACAATGCCAGGTACATCGATACCATAATTTGCAGTAGATATGATATATTCAGGATCTGTATCCACATAATAGGAATGGACGAAATATGTATATTGATCATCTACATTGCTAAAAGCACTATGAGGCTGGTGTACTACATTTTTATTCCAACCCATATGAGGCACGCTAAGACCTAGATCGCGAGGGATTTCTTTTACCTTACCGGGAATAAGTCCTAAACCAGGAGTTGGCCCGTATTCTTCAGATTCTTCAAATAAAAGTTGCATGCCTAAACAAATACCTAGTAAAGGTATTTCCCGTTTTACTACTTCATAGATGACATCGACTATACTACGCTCTTTTAGAACTGCCATCGCCGGCGCATATGCGCCTACACCTGGCAAGAGAACACCATCAGCATTTAATATAGTCGCCGAATCCGCCGTTAGCACTGCATCAAGACCAATGTAAGCTAAAGCTTTCTGGACATTGAAGGTATTCCCTGCATCATAATCTATAATGGCAATCATAATAAACTCCATTCTATAGGGTAAAACACGATAAGATTAAACAAAACGTATTACGAATTGTATGTTATTCTGTACGAATTAATTCATGAAGTCTCTTAATATCTTACGCATAACATCCCCATCTTGAGACATAGGAATCGTAAGGCGTAACCATCCTTCTCGTTGACCTCGGCGCACTTGGTAACCTGATTTGAGCCAAGCATCTGCAAGACCTTCCGCATCAGGCGCTGCAAAGAAAATAAAATTGGCCTCACTCTTATAGTAATGAATACCTAGCTCATCAAAGAGGCTTTCCCATTTTGCCCGTTCCTCTGCATTTTGAGAGACCGTTCTTGCCACGAATTCTTGATCACCGAAAGCGGCTTTTGCAGCCACTTGAGATAAGGTATTCAAATTATACGGCAAGCGAATGGCTTGCATATAATTTGCCAATTCTAAAGGTGTCATCATGTAACCTACACGGTAATTGGCAAGGCCATAGGCTTTCGAGAAGGTACGCATGATAGCCACATTAGGGAATTCATCCAAGAGCGCACGTGCCGTAGGAACTGCTACGGAGGTAACAAAATCGATATACGCCTCGTCTATGATGACCAAGGTTTCCTTTGGTATAGCTGCTACAAATTTGCGGATATCTTCAACAGACTCATAGGTACCTGTTGGATTATTAGGATTGCAAATCCACACGACGCGTGTCGTTTCATCTACAGCTTTCACGAGAGCAGAAAAATCATACTGTCCCGTTTCAAAATCAGCTGGCACCTCGCGAACCTCAGCACCTTCCACGAGGCCATTCAAGGCATATTCCGAGAAGGCTGGCACGCTTACTACGATGGAGTCACCAGCAGTAATCAATGTTTTATTGACCATGGCGATGACCTCATCGAGACCTACTCCGATGACGAGTTGCTCAGGTTGTACCTGCCAGTAGTCAGCGAGTTTCATACGCAAATCGGAGGCGTTGCCATCCGGATAGTAGTTGGCATCATTATGGGTTACATAGCTAAGAATAGCCTCCCGTACCAATGGCGATGTACCGTAAGGATTTTCATTCGCCGACAAGCGCACCAATCGCTCTACACCAAGGCGCTCTTTCACCGCTTCAGCCGGCTCCTCAGGTATATAAGGTTTCAATGTGCGAATTATCTCTTTCATAGGCTATCCTTTCTAACTATTGTCTTAATGTATATAAACGCGTTTTACCTCATTTTGTGTTTATAAACTCGTCTTAACGCATATAAACACATGAGTAATCGTAGGAACTCATAACGCGATGTACATTATAAATTTGTAATCTCTGGGCGCTCCGTAGTCTTGCTCACTACCCCTTCGCGACTCGCTAGTTCAGCTTCAATGGCTTCGTAAGGAATATTTTTCTCCGCTAATAACACGAGCAAGTGATATAACACATCTGCTGTTTCGTAAACCAGCTCCTGTGGATCATCATTTTTTGCGGCGATTACTACCTCTGTAGCCTCTTCACCAACTTTTTTCAAGATTTTATCGAGTCCTTTGTCGAATAAATAATTCGTATAAGACCCTTCCTTTGGCTGTGCCTTACGGTTTTTAATAATTTCGTATAATTCGTTCAGTGTTTGCTGTGCCATACTTAACTCCGTTCTACTTCATTAAAGAAACAACTTGTACGCCCAGTATGACAGGCAGGACCTTCAGGCTTAACTTGAATGAGCAAGGTATCTCCATCACAATCGAGGGCCATACTCACCACATGCTGCACATTGCCGCTAGTCCCCCCCTTATGCCATAGTTCTTGACGAGATCGAGACCAAAACCACGTTTCCTTTGTTTCTAGTGTTTTGTGAAAGCTTTCTTCGTTCATCCACGCCACCATGAGGACGTCCTTAGTCTCCGCATCCTGCACAACCGTTGGCAGTAAGCCATTCCCTTTTTCAAAATCTGGTTTCATATTTTATCCTTTATCAAAAGTAACCACTAATCCGTTATCCTATGTCAGTTTGTGTATCTATCGCTACATCTGTATCTGTATTTATGTATGCATTTTATTCTATATCTATATATGTATCTACATCTTCATATATTTCTAACTCTATCTATTACTATTTCTATTTCTATTTTCTGTTTATCTATAAACAAACTATTTAACTAACTCTAAACATATAGAGTAGCAAAGAATTTACGAAAGATAGTGATTTTTTTAGATCTATTTTAGCGCACTGTAATTCCGTGAGCTCGTAGTTCTTGCTTGAGTTCAGGAATTTTAACTTCCCCAAAGTGAAATATAGATGCCGCCAAAGCACCAGTAACGCCTGTTTTTTCAAAAAGCTCTACAAAATCTTGCACGGTACCGGCACCACCAGATGCTATGATAGGTACATTTACGACGGACTCTATGGCCTTATATAGTTCAATATCAAAACCGGATTTTGTACCATCTTTGTCCATACTCGTCACTAGTAATTCCCCTGCTCCACGAGCTACGGCCTCTTTTGCCCAATCTAGAGCTTTCCATTCTGTACGCTTGCGACCGCCGTGAGTATAGGCATACCATTCGCCAGTTTCTTCATCTGTTTTCACATCAATGGCTACCACCATACATTGATTGCCAAACTTTTGAGCCCCTTCTGTGATAAGTTCAGGATTAGCAAGAGCCGCAGAGTTCAAAGATACCTTGTCCGCACCAGCTTTCAGCAAAGCCGTCATATCATCAACACTCTTGATACCACCACCCACGGTGAGTGGCATAAATACTTGTGTAGAGATTTCTTGTACCACATCGCGCATAGTGGTCCGCGCATCAACGGTGGCCGTAATATCTAAAAATACAAGCTCATCAGCTTGTTGCTGCTCATAGGATGCCGCAATGTCTACGGGACTGCCTACGTCTACGAGATTAACAAAGTTAACCCCTTTTTTTACGCGTCCATCATCTACATCTAGGCAGGGAATAATCCGTTTCGCTAACATAAAGCTCCTTTCCATCGAGTGTCACTCAATATAATTCAGCTGTTACGCCCAATACATTTCAACAGTTATACTCAACATATTTCATTGACTATGCACAATATATATTGATTATGCACAATATTTCATTGGTCACAGCCAATAATTAATGTAAGAGCATCATAGTCATTTCTATTATTTCTGCTGATTGTACTCGGCGATTTCCTCTAACGTAATCGTGCCCTCGTACAGCGCCTTACCAACAATACTATCCATAACGCCTTTTTGTTCAAGTGATTTAATATCCCCTAGATTACGAACGCCACCAGAGGCAACGATGCGTGCTGTAGGGAATTCTTTTTGTAAATTTCCAAGTAACTCTTCATTGGCGCCCTGCATTGTACCATCCCTGTCTACATCGGTAACGATAAAATACTTTGCGCCCCCTTCAACCATGGCACCGATTAAATCGGTCATCGGCACGTCGGATTGGTCGAGCCAACCTTCAGCGGCAACCTTGCCATGTTTTCCATCTACACCAATAACGATGCGCTCCGCGCCGTATTCAGCGATAACCTGCTTTGTAAGTTCCGGATTTTTAAGTGCTACAGATCCTAAGATAACACGATCTACGCCCATGCCTAAATAGAGGTCAACGGCCTCTTTATCTCGGATGCCGCCTCCGATTTCAAGGATGCCTGTGAAAGCTGCACGCACTGCTTTTACAATGTCTACATTTACAGGCTTGCCCGCCTTGGCACCATCTAAATCGACGAGGTGCAAGGCTCCCACTTTAGCTGCCTCATATTGTTTCGCTTGATCTACTGGATCAGGATTGATGACCGTTTCCTGTGCGAAATCACCTTTATACAAGCGAACACTGCGCCCATCTTGTAAATCTATAGCTGGAAAAATCATAAATTCTCCTTTATTAAATAACGCCCTTTGTAGAGTTAACCCCTTGGATATCCGGATTAATAGTAACTGCTTTGCGCAATGCACGGCCTGTTGCCTTAAACATGCTTTCAATAATGTGATGCGTATTGCGACCATATACATTGCGCACATGTAAGTTCATAGCGGCGCTCATCGCAAAAGCTTGGAAGAAATCCTCCACCAACTCTGTTTCAAAGTTGCCACCTAAAACCGGCGTACTCCATTCCCCTTGGAAAACGAGATACGGACGACCGCTCAAATCGATGACAACTTGCGTCAATGCTTCATCCATAGGCACCCACGCATCACCGTAACGCTCGATGCCTGCCTTATCGCCAAGGGCTTTCACCAAAGCCTGCCCTAATGCAAGGCCAACGTCCTCAACTGTATGATGCGCATCCACATATGTATCGCCTTTTGCCTCTACTACAAGGCCAAAGCGACCGTGCTTCGCCAATAGCGTCAACATGTGGTCAAAAAAGCCAATCCCTGTGGAGATGGAGCTCGTTTGTGTCCCATCAAGGGTAATTTCTACTGTAATATCTGTTTCTTGAGTGGTGCGTTGCACCGTGCCTGTGCGTATCATAACGACCTCTATACTCCAAATCTATATTTCTAATCTATATTTCCACCCTATATTTTACAATTACATATACATATAGATGCCAAATATATACCAAATCTATTTTCTAATATTTTGTCTAATATTTTTTATAACTATTTTTCAAAGCGTACTTCGATGGCGCGAGCATGTGCTTCAAGACCTTCTGTACGAGCTAATGTAGTAATGTGTGTTGCCACTTCTTCTAACCGCTCTTTTGTAAATTGTGTAAAGGATGTACGTTTTACGAAATCATATACACCAAGTGGAGACGAAAATCGTGCTGTACCGCTAGTAGGCAATACGTGATTTGTACCGCCCAAGTAATCGCCCAACGGTTCAGATGCATAAGCACCGAGAAATACGGAACCTGCATTTTGAACGAGGCTCATATAGCTCATTGGATCTGGCAATTGAATTTCCAAATGCTCTGGCGCGACTTCGTTCATTACGGTAAACATATCTTCAATACTGTCCATAACGGCAATATAACTGTTATTTTCAATAGCTGGACGAGCGATCCTTTCACGAGGCAACAATTTTAATTGTCGTTCTACCTCATTCGATACGGCATTTGCTAAACTTTCACTGGTAGTGACCATAATAGCGCGAGCTCGAGGATCATGTTCCGCTTGGGATAATAGGTCAGCCGCCAAGTGAACTGGATTAGCGCTGTCATCGGCGATAACACCGATTTCACTTGGGCCCGCAATCATATCGATATCAACTTGGCCGAATACTTGGCGCTTCGCTGTTGCTACGTAAATATTGCCAGGGCCTACGATTTTATCGACCTTTGGAATCATTTCCGTACCGTAAGCCAACGCCGCTACCCCTTGGGCACCGCCCACTTGATACACTGCATCAACACCAGCCAGTTTTGCTGCACCAAGTACAGCAGGGTTAATACCATCCTTTTGAGGAGGTGTCACCATGACGATTTCTTTTACCCCTGCGATTTTGGCTGGCAATGCAGTCATGATAATGGTAGAAGGATACGCTGCTGTGCCGCCAGGAACGTAGAGACCAACGCGCGCCAAGGGAATGACCTTTTGGCCACGGATGATGCCCGGTGTATCCATGTCCACAAAGCCCTGCTCGATTTCACGGCTATGGAACTCCGTAATATTAGCCTTTGCCTTTAATAGTGCAGCTTTCAAATCATCAGATAAAGATTCATAAGCAGCATCGATTTCCTCTTGAGGCACCTTGAAATCTTCGATGGATACGCCATCAAATTTTTCAGAATATGCTTTAAGTGCCGCATCACCATTTGTCCGAACATCAGCAATGATATCGTACACGCGACGTTCAATTTCCATATCTGTAGTTTGCTGTGTATAATCACGTACGATACGGAGCATCGCCTCTAGTGATTCTTTATATATTTTCATCTGTCGTCCTTCTTCCTACTTGAGCTATCAGTATCACTAGTTAGATCTAGTATTCATTTTCTATTATTCATTCCATATATTAACAGTTTTATCTGCTATTAATCCTAAATCTTACTAGCCGGATATATGATTCACTCTACATCTTATGTATTAATTGCTTCTGAAAGCTGATCAATGAGTTTAAAAATAGTATTTCTCTTTTGTTTTAAAGCTAATGGATTGGCTACGAGGCGTGTAGAAATTGGTTGCAACCAGTCGAAAATTTCTAAATTATTCTCACGCAAAGTTGTACCCGTTTCCGTAATGTCTACGATAGCATCAGCTAACCCTACGAGTGGAGCCAGCTCAACGGAGCCTTCAATTTTGATGATTTCTACATCTTGAGCTCCAAAGTATTGTTTTGTAACAGTTGGATATTTCGTACCAATTCGTTGACGACGGCCTTCTTTAGGGTCATAGCCTGCTAAAGAAGCCAAGATAAATTGGCATTTACCCGTTTGTAAATCAAGCATTTCATAGCTCGTATCGTCTTGTTCATCTAATACATCACTGCCGACGATACCGAGGTCCACAACGCCGTTTTTCAAATACGTCGTTACATCCGGCCCTTTTGCGAGGATGACCTCCATAAAATCGCCCAAAGAAATAATAAGTTTACGTGCCTTATTATGTAATGATTCACAATCTACGCCACAGGCTTCTAGGAGAGGAATAAAATCCTTTTCTACACGGCCCTTCGTAAGAGCGATGCGTAATGTATCGTTATCCTGCACTTTGCTTTCACCTTGCAAGGTAATATCAGTCAAGACATCAATGTTGAAAGCCATCCCAACGGCCGGCATCGGTGTACCATCAAAGCTAGATAACAGTCCATCATAACGACCACCACTGACGATATATTGAGACACGCCGTCCACATAACCTCTAAAGGTAATACCTGTGTAATAAGATTGAGGCGGTTCTGTAGACACATCGATGCGGACCTGTTGCCCTGTTTGCTCCACTTGGTTTGCCATGTCTATGAGATTATCTAAAATGCGCTGCGCCGCTGCAGGCAAGATGATTTGGTTCAGCTCATCCTTGATATCTTGAACCGTACCAAATAAACGAGGCCACACATTGAGGAATGGGAACAACGCACTATTTTTAAAGTCAGCAATCAACTCGTTGTAACGAGGTAAATATTTGGTGAACAAAGCCTCGAGAAGTTCTGTTCTTTCCTCATCACTGAGTCCTAACGCATCGGTGATAGCACGAGAGAATCGAGCATCACCAATTTCGAGCAATAAGCTACCACCTAGCTGAGTTTCATTTACCTCTTTAATGATCTTGAAGCACTCTTGCTCTGCCTCAATCCCATCATAGCCCACCATCTCGATACCACCTTGCGTCACTTGGTTCACATCGCCGCGGTGCTTTTTATTTTTCATGAACACATCGCCCAAGTAATAGAACGTGCGAGGCAATTCAATATTAGTAGTCGCCAAGAAACGACCGATAGGCATCGTCAAATCGGGACGAATTACGACGGATGCTTCAGAACTATCCATGAATTCGTACATATGTTGACCGCGCCCCATTGCATAGCCATTGAATACATCTTTGTACTCTACGAGAGGCGTAGAAATCTTTGTATATTGACGATTTCGACAAAGACCGAGCACATATTGACTCACATCATCCTTGCGCTCCGCTACGATCCCTATATCATCACGGAAACCAGTAGGTAATTGCTGCTGTACCATCGTAAACATCCTTTCTATCATTTGATCTATATCATTTCTCATATTTTTGAAAGCTATATATCATCTGTATTAACCATTTAAGTTATATGACGGTTTAAATCATCTAGCTATTCAATTTGTTATGAGAAAAAATTTACCTATATCGATGCTTTTCTATTTTATCGCTTTACTTTATTAAAGTATGAAATCATAATATAACGGTTCTATAGAATTGTCAATAGAACCGTTAATATTTCATGTATTTACTATAATAATGATTTGATGCTATCCCCAAACGTTTTCTATATCTGCCACGCTATGTGCATCGGATCCCAGTACAAATGGCACACCAATGATAGCCGCCATGCCTTGGATGAAACGGCTTGGGTACATTTCACGGCAGTCTGGCTTGAAGAAGCCGCTCATGTTATAGTCTAGTTCGCGACCTTGGACGCGCATAATATGCAAAATATCGCTCACCACCTGCGCATTGCGACGATCTAAATGACGTTCAAAGCCAAAGTGGTGTTGGTATTTTTTTATCAAATCAAAATGACCTATACGTTTAGGTGTATATTCACCGAGGTCAGCTCGCACGGCTTGGCGCACTGTAGAATAATACTTGTAATATAACTCATATTGTTTTTCAATCCACGGTCCGAAGCCTTTCTCAAATTCTTCAGGACTGTAGTCTAAGCAGTAAAAAGAATTATTAACGCCTTCCATAAAGTGAACGGATAAAATATTATCATCCGTCAACGGACCGTAGCGATCTAAGAACTCTTGAATATCTGATTCAAAGCCTGGAATATAATCGACTTCAAAACCGAGAGAGATATCGATATGTGTGCCATACGCACGTTGTAATTGACGACCTAGCTCTAAATAGGCATCAACTTGATTCAATTTCAAAGACGCTGTATCATAGGCCTTTTTATCACCACCGTATTCTGCAGCAAAAGCTGTTGGCAATGGTGCATGTTCTGTGAGGCATACCTTTTCTATACGCAACTCGATGGCCTTTTCAATCATCATCGCAGTTCGGTCCCCACTACCATGTGGACACAATTCCGTATGTACATGACCGTCCACAAGACGGCTGCGATACTTACTGTATCCAACGAACTGCCTTTCGTCTTTCATATTCATTCAATCACCCCTATTCGCCCTACCCCTTGGCGAATCCTTATCTATAATCTATACATCATTAGTATAACGTATTAATATCTATGTTTTCCTATACTAATTATTATACCAATAATGCGTATGTTTCGGTATCCTGATATTTACCATGTTTGAATCCCACTTGCGGCGTTAACCCACAATAGATAAACCCAAATCGTTCATGTAGCACTGTGCTTGCTGCATTTCCTGCAGTAATGACAGATACCACCGTATGTAATGTTTCCGTTTCTTTCGCATGGTCTAATATATGAGCCATCAATTTAGATGCTATACCTTTGCCACGATACTCTTGATGGATATAAATAGATAACTCCACCGTACTTTTAAAAGCATCCTTTGTTCTATATGGTGAAAGCGATGCATAGCCTACCACAACATCGTCCATAAGCCCTACAAAAATGCAGTGCTCAGACGTTTTATGCGCATCAAACCACTCCTGCCACTCTAGCAATGTACGAGGTTCAAGATCAAGCGTGGCTACGCCGTTCACAACCTCGTAATTATAAATATCTAAACAAAGAGATACATCATCCTTTGTAATTGGTCGTATTGCTAATTCACTCATATATTAATCCTCTTATGACGTTATATTATTTATTGTTATTTTTCTTAAACATGTATCTACTATTTTACGCCTTATACGAATAAACCTCAAAAATTAATAATGATACTTTCTCATTATTGTAAGACGTAAAACAAATACATCATTTACTATAGTACATTTTTCTGATATTCTATCATTGATGAACATAACATGAATTTTGCATTATTTTAATTTTTATAAGGGGAGAATTAGTATGAAAAAATTTTTGCTTTTATTTTCCTTTGCAATACTACTAGTAACATCTACAGCTAATGCAGTTTCAATAGAAGAGTTACAAGCCAATAATAAAACATATACCTTATTTTTCTCAAATAATACAGAAGATATTTATATAGAAACAAGCACAATAAAAACTGTACGTAACCAAGATCACTTCTTTATTATTAATGCGACTGCATATTCTGTAAATTATAAACAAGGCAGAATATACAGAAATGAAAACTCCTATTTTTTCGACCAAAATCGTCGCTCTATTAACTGGCGACCGAATGCAACAACGATTTACTACCTAAATGGAAAAATAAATCATAGCCGTGTACAAATAGATGATATTAAAGGCACTTTCATATTTCCATCAGCTATTAATTCACCTTCATATATTGTAGCTACTAAACTATTCCAAAATCAATTCTATAAGACATTTTAATCATAGGAGTAAATAGTATGAGAAAAATACTTACTATATCACTTTTTATTCTTTTTACAGGCTTTTTCGTTAATCACGCTTCAGCTGTAAATTGGGTTTACTTAACATCCAATAGTCAAAATGCTTCACTTTACTATGATAACGATCGAATTCAATATTTTCCTGGAGGTAATATAGTTGTTGCAATCAAATCAGTATTACCCAATGGTGTTAGCTATGAAAATATCATCATGATTGATATACAAAATAATGATACTTATTTTGTAGTTGAAAATGGTAAAGTAATTGATCCTCCAAAACGTGTAACAATAAAGTCTGGAGATCCATTAGATACACTCAAAAGAAAATTGCAACAATAAGAACAAAACGGTTTCTATAACTATCAAATCAGTTATAGAAACCGTTCTTAAATTTAATATTTCAAATTAAGCTGCTGTTTAACAACTTGAAAAGCCTTACTTACTTTTTCAGAATCACTAACCTTCCCTTTTTTATAAGAATATCCATCAAAAACAGAATAATACCAATTACCTTCACTATAACCAAAGGAATATCTTTCAACTCCAAACGGCGTATTACCTGGATGTATTACTTTAACTACTGCATATATATCAGCAGTTTTTGCACCACCCACATAGTTAGTATCAATATAATAGTTATTATTTGAAGAGCTATATACCCATACATCTTCAGCATTAGCTACAGTAGATACCCCTAAAATACCAACTAACCAAAGACAAAACAATAATAATTTTTTCATTGTACTCACACCTTATATAAACACATAACACATTAATAACTTCACTATAACAAAGATTTATAATTTTCTCTTAAAAAGAACATGAAACATTCATAAATTATAAATTTCACGATAGCCACCAAGAAATTATATCCTCAGAATCATTAAGAAATCTCCTGTACATAACTACTAAGTGAGCCCCTAATATATAGAAAATAAGTAAAGAAAAAGGACGAGCTACAACTCGTCCTTTTTATATAATTTTATCTATTACACAATAACAAATAAAAGTATTGTAATAGCAATTAAAGCAACAATCACAGTATAGTCGATTCTTTTCAATCCTACGGATGCAGCAAAGCTGTGTGTTGGACCACCGAAGCCACGTAGTTCCAATGATAACGCCATTGTTTCAGAGCGTCCCAAGGATTTTAGCAGTAATGGTTGGATAACGGATACATAAGATTTGATGCGTTTAATAAAGTTGCCTTCTAGAGATAATCCACGGCAAGCTTGTGCCTCTTGTACAGCATGACTTTCAGCAATGAAATCAGGCACAAAACGAAGAGCAGCAGTGAACATAAATGCATATTCGTAAGGAATTTTGCATTGTGTTACGAGCGCTGCCGTAAGGTCTTGCAATTTTGTAGTTGCCAATAGTCCAATGAACACAAGTGTCATAGCGAGCATACGTAAGCCAGATACAATGGCAGATGTTACATCGCCGCTGCCGAGGAATTGGATAAGACCAAGAAATACGGCAAAGCTAGTTAATGCCAACACTGCTTTGTGTTGTTTGAACAACAAACCCGCTACAAACAATACACCGAGTTCTACTACGACTAATACCAATAGAGATACCCAGTCGCGCAACAGGATGGCCCACACGGATACGGCGAGGGTCATCAAGATTTTTGTTAACGGTACTAAACGTCCCATATGTCCCTCCTATTTTCCGCTCAACTGAGCCACTAACTTAGATTTCAATTCATCCATAGATTTGCAATAGCCCAAGGATGGTACCGCTAGTGAAAGCTCTACACTTGGCGGTTTCGTAAGGCCTAAATCTTGCAATTCATCCGTAGACTTTTTGAATAATTCTTCTGGACTGCCATCAAAGGCTACGGTTTGGTTGCCCATGATGATAGCACGGCTACATTCGCTAGCCATGATTTCCATATCATGTGTGATGAGAAGGATCGTAATGCCTTCTGCATTGAGCTGACGCAATAATGCTAATAGCTCTTTTGTTTCCTTACCATCTTGACCACTTGTTGGCTCATCAAGGATGAGGATTTTAGACTTCATAGCCAATGCGGAAGCAATGGCTACGCGTTGCTTTTCACCACGGCGCAATGTCGGAGGGTATGCTTCACGCAAGTGAGCAATACCGGTACGTTTCAATACTTCATCAACGATGCGTTTCACTTCGGATTTAGTGCGACCCAAAGACTCAGGACCAAAGGCAACCTCAGTGGCTACAGTCGGTCTAAACATTTGACGATCTGGCTGTTGGAATACATAGCCGATAAATTGCCCCCGTTTAGACGGCGGCATGGACGTAATGTCCCTACCGTTATAATACATGCGGCCTTCGCTAGCCTTTTCGAGACCTACGAGTAAACGAGTTATGGTCGTTTTACCGCAACCATTACGACCACCGATGGCGATATATTCGCCTCCTTCGATGGTGAAAGTCACGTCTCGGAAAATATCTACGGATGGCACATAGCCAAAGCGGATGTTTTCAACCTTAAGCATGAGCGCCACCGTCCTTTCCTGGTACATCATCAACACGTTGAACTGGTTGTCTATTTTCTACTATATTAGAATAATCAGCAAAATTATCTACTATATTTCTTTGATTAGCTGGAGAGTTGCTTTTACCATGTACCTCGGTTTGAATAGCATGAGCCATTTCAATTTGATGCAAGCCCTTGATAGCAGACTCGATGCTGAGCCAAGGTTCATCACTGTGGAAACCGGCTTGTTCTAGTTCCATATAGGTTGTAAATACAGATGGCAATGCATCAACATGAATATTATGTTCGTACATGTAACGAAGCGTAGTAGGTACATCATCGTCACAAGCGATAGAGCCATCCACCATGAGGGCCATGCGGTTAGCGTACGGCAATACAGCATGCAAATCATGGTCTATAACGACAACGGTGATACCGTGTTTTTGGTTCAAATCACCTACGAGGCGATATAATTCGGCGGTCCCATCTGGATCGAGGGAGCTAGTCGGTTCATCAAGAACAAGTACGGTTGGGTTCGTAGCCAATACGGAAGCGATAGCCAAACGTTGGCGTTGGCCACCAGATAAGCTTGTAATCTTGCGGTCTTCTAATCCCACAAGACCAACTTGTTCAAACACCTCTTGAGAGCGAGATGTAATCGTTTCACGATCATAACCACGGTTTTCCATGGCAAAGGCCACTTCTTCACGAACCGTCATCGTTACGAGCTGTGTATCGTAATCGGCGAGAACTACACCGATATGGTTCGCTAGTTCTGGAATTTCCATTTGCGTGGTCGCTTGGCCATCTACGAAGACCATACCTTCTAGACGTCCACCGTAGAATTTAGGCACCGCACCTACCATCGCCATGCAAAGGGTGCTTTTACCACAACCTGCAGGACCAGTTACCACTAAGAAGTCACCATCATGTACATCGAGATTGATGTTTTCAAGAGATGGCGTAGTCGCCTTAGGATGGTAGTAATTTACGTGCTCAATAGAAATCTTAGCTTGGCGCTCAGGCAAGATCGTTAAGTGACTATGATCGGAGCCCAATTCCTCTGCACTTGGCAATATGCCACGTTTAGAAAATAAACGTTGCGCTGGAATGTATAAAATCGGCGTAATGGCACCATTCAAAGCACCTACGATAAGAACCATCGGCCACATACCGTACATGTACACATTGTCTGGCAAACCCAGAACTTGCCACAAAATGGTAACGAAGATACCGCCAGATACAACGGTTGCCAAGAATCCAGATAAGATTGGCGTCAAATCGAAGCCCCCAATTTTACGGAACTTCATGGACAGCATAGCGCGCGTCACTAGAGCTGCCGTCAAAGCACCACCTGGTTCGGACAACAAGTTGCCGTATGGGAATGCGGACTTAGACGTCAATACGTTGATGAGGGCTGCTACTAGGCCAATCCCCAAAGTTTGACTCAAACTAGGACGAGTCAATAAAATAGCTACGCAGTACGTAGCAATCGTCCAGTTCGGCGTTACCCCAGCCACACTAGGGCTCACCAAATGCAAAATCGTGCCCAATGCGAGCATCAATGTGCTGACAGTAACCCATCTAAACTGGCCACCCTGCACATGCGTGTACACAAGATCCTGAATCCGTTCCATAATAGCCTCATTTCTATAAAAATATATATGGATTTATTTTATCATTCTTCGAGAATTTGTGAAAGCCTAGAGACTATCAAGGGACTTCAAGTAAAGCCCATAAAAAAAAGCACCATCTATTAATGATAGTGCTTTTGGTGCATAGCTAATTTGATTATTCATAATTAAATCCCCAATTCACTCTTTAGTTGCTCTGATGAAATCCAACCTTGTTCTTCACCAGATTTACGACCTGTCTCTAAAGCGCCCATAAGTTTTATCGTAGCCATTAGACGTTCATAATCTTGAATATCCATAATTGCATATCGGCCTCTACCATTTTTAGTTAAGAATACGGGACTATCTATAGTAACATCACGTAAAACTTCAGAATAGTTTCGTAAATCTGAAATAGGTTTTATATTCGGCATACTATCACCTCCAGAGTACTATAGTGATATACTACTCATATTTCTAATATCTTATCACTATTGTAGTTAAATTATCGCGTAAATTCAACATTAAATTTTACAGCACCCTTTAAAATTACTATCAACATCTATGATACTTCTTTCTTCCTTTTCTTGTTATATACTTATGATATAATGCGCATAGATACTTATTTACGAATAAAAAAAGGAAATATATCATGGCACAAGCATTAATCGTAATCGATATACAAGAAGGCTTAGTTAAGGAAAGCCCTTACGATGCAAAAAATCTTATCGCGAATACAAAAGCAATCATTCAACATTTCAGAGATCAAAATATAGAGGTAATTTTTATTAGACACTCTGAAGATGAAGGTTTATTAGCAACAGGTAGCGATAATTGGCAGGTCTATCACGAATTAAACCCTCAAGAAAACGAAAAGATTTTCAATAAATATTACAATAGCATCTTCAAAGATAGTGAGTTAAAGGAATATTTAGATAGTAAAAGTATTACCGATTTGACATTCGTAGGAATGCAGGTGGAATTTTGCATTGATACATCTGTAAAAGTAGGCTTTGAATATGGTTATAAAATCACCATCGTCGAAGATGCTATCTCAACCTTTGATAATGATCATCTATCCGCCGATACAATCCTATCCTTTTACAAAGAAAAGATTTGGCGGAATCGATTTGCACAGCTAAAAACAACAAATGAAATGTTAAGCATCAATTAAATTACGAAAATAATACAAAGATTTTTATAATTTTTTCTCACGTATTTGTCATATATGTATGTTAAAATTTCATTAAATATTTATGCCCGAACATAGGAGGTCTTTTTTATGTATAAGTATATTACGATTTTAGGAGCTGCGGGCCAAATAGCTCAAAAGTTGACTGCTACACTATTAACATATACAGATATGCACATTACATTATATGGTCGTCAGTTGAAAACACGTATACCTCCAGAGATTATCGACCATGAACGTGTTACAGTGATTGAAGGTTCGTTCCAAAATCCTGGTAAATTAGAACAAGCTGTAACAAATGCGGAGGTTGTATTTGTAGGTGCTATGGAGTCTGGCAGTGATATGGCGTCCATCGTGAAAGCATTGAGCCGCAAAAATATACGCCGTGTTATCGGTGTGTCCATGGCTGGACTTTCTGGTGAACTCCCTGTAGCACTTGAAAAATGGACCTTCGACAACTTGCCGATTAGCTATGTTCAAGGTGAGCGCCAAGCACGCAACGTATTGCGCGAATCCAATTTAAATTACACTATCTTGCGCCTCACATGGCTTTACAATGATCCAGAGAAAACTGATTACGAACTCATCCCTGAAGGGGCTCAATTCAACGATGCCCAAGTTTCACGCGAAGCTGTGGTAAAAGCCATCTTCGACATCTTACATGCTGCGGATGAAACGCCTTTCCATCGCACAAGCATCGGTGTAGGTGAACCAGGTACACACTATGACAAACCAAGCTTTCACTAATATATAACATTAAATTTAGTAGAAAAGAGAAAAATACTATATACCAATATCAGACTATCTCCAATACATATGGAGATAGTCTTTTTATATATCATTGTATGATTAAAGTATCTAGTTAAAACCCTTTAAATAAATACCTCATATATATTTATATACTGCAATTATATCATTTAAATGATATAATTATGGCATATAAATAATGAACTAACACTTTTAAAACTATAAGGAGATAACTATGGGAATATTACGTGAAACAATACGTCCATCCTCTGATTTACGAAATAAGTATCCTGAAATTTCTAAATCCTTACAACTTAAAGATGAGGCTGCTATTATTACTGTAAATGGCCGTGGAGACACCGTAAGTCTCGGCTATAATACTTACAATATGTTAAAGTCAAAAATAGAATTACTATCCTCTCTTGTAGAAGGGCAAAACGATATCATTCAAGGTCGTACCACTACACTTGATGAAACTTTCAACAGTATTGATAAAATGCTAGAGCAAATGGGGTAAATCTATGGACTCCCAAACTTACACAATCATTCCTACTGAAAAGTTCAATAAAGAGCTACATCAACAAATACTTTATGTAGCTATGCAGTTTTCAAAAGAAACAGCTATACAAGTCAAAGAAAATATTCAAAATTCAATTTTAAATCTTATGAATCATCCATATATGGGGACTACACCTAAAATTAGAGCACTTAATGACAGTGACTTTCGAATGTTGATTTTAGAAAAGCTTATTATTTTCTACACAGTTGTAGAGAAAACTAGAACTATTTATTTAATCTCTATACTTGATCAACGACAGGATTATGTAAATATACTAAACGGATTATAACATTTGAACTAAACCAGCGCTTCTTTAAAAATTAAATACCCTTCAAAGTGGTATATCCTAAATCTAATCGGTACATTTTTACTCATGTAACATAGATTTTGGGTATACCTTTTTTATTCCTACATTTTAAAGATATTTATATAGATAAACTCACGTATTTACGCTATACTAATAAATGATTAATATACACTTATAGGTATGTGAAAGCAAAGGCCTCTTAGATTATCAATTATATTTATATATACAGTTCGTTGTATAAAATATTCAAGATTCTATGTATAAAAATAAATGATAGTTATTTTTAGTCCCAGTTAGGGCAGAGGCTTATTAAGGAGTTATTATGAATCGTATTGTTGTTATTGGCAGTTGCAACATGGATATTGTAGTCCTCGCGGATAAACGCCCTACTGCAGGCGAAACAATTATGGGCAACGAATTGCACATCGCGCACGGTGGCAAGGGTGCAAACCAAGCGGTGGCTGCGGCTCGTCTAGGTGCAGAGGTCACGATGGTCGGCTGTATCGGTGAGGATGCATACGGCCAAATGATTTTAGATAATTTAAAAGAAAATTTCATCAATACAGATTACATCGTTACGGTACCGAATACTACAACCGGTACAGCACACATTACATTGGCTGAAGGCGATAATAGCATCATCGTGATTGCAGGCGCTAATGCTAAGGTAGACCAGTCCGTAGTAGATAACGCTTGGTCTGCTATCGAGCAAGCCAATCTTGTGATGGTGCAAAACGAGATTCCTATTCCAACTATTGAATATATCGTTCGTCGTTGTCACGAGGCGAATGTGAAAGTCCTCTTAAATCCTGCTCCTGCAGCCGACCTCGATTCGGAATGGTTAGAATTAGCAACCTATATTACGCCAAACGAACATGAGCTATCTGCTCTCTATCCTAACCAATCTACAGAGGAGACTTTACTAGCTAACGAAAACAAAATCATCGTTACCCTTGGTAGCAAGGGTGTAGGATATGCCGACAACGGTGAAATCCACATCGTACCTGGCTTCAAGGTTGAGCCCGTAGATACAACAGGCGCTGGCGATACTTTTAACGGCGCCTTTGCAACGGCTATTGTTAATGGTAAAAGCTTAGCCGACGCTCTACACTACGGTAATGCAGCAGCTGCCCTCTCCATCCAACGCTTGGGTGCTCAAGGTGGCATGCCAACAAAGGACGAGGTCGCTGCATTCTTGGCAAAGAGTTAGCATATTGAATAGACCTTTAAAAGCTCCACTGGCCAGGTCTGCCTTCGCAGGGCCAAAGTCGCTTTGAAAGGTCTATTCAATACAAGCTATACATTCTTATGTAACGAATGCATCTGCCCTCTATATAACAAAGGGAGTTAATGAATGAGGCGTTAAAGCCTCAGTCATTGGAATAGATAAGGAGTTATTTATGCAACGACACGGCATTTTAAATAGCCATATTTCTAAGGTGCTTGCTGATTTAGGTCACACAGATACAATTTGTATCTCAGACTGTGGTTTGCCAGTACCTGAAGGGGTTCAAAAAATCGACTTAGCCTTAGATTTTGGCGTACCGAGCTTTGAGCAAGTAGTATCCATCATCGCTAAACATATGAAATCCGAAGCGATTCATGTGGCAACAGAAATTAAAGAAAACAATACTAAGGCTTATGCCTTCTTGGGGTTTACCTTCCCATCCGATCAATACGAATGGATTGAAACGAGCCATGAAGCTTTCAAAGAAGCCACAAAACAATGCAAATGCATTATTAGAACTGGTGAAGCATCTCCGTATGCAAACATTATCTTGCGCGCCGATTGTATTTTCAGCGATCGTCCGTAGAGCAATAGATTAGAGATACTTTCACCAGTCATATAGGAGTAGTTATGGAAATTGTTATGTCAGGCATTGCGAAGGCATTTGGTACAAACCAAGTGTTGCGCGATGTAAGTATTACCCTCAAGGAGGGCGAGGTTCACGCCTTGATGGGCGAAAACGGGGCCGGCAAGTCTACCCTCATGAATATCCTCACTGGTATTCACAAGGCAGACGCTGGTACCATCACCATCGACGGCGTAAAGCGCACCTTCCCGAACCCAAGAGAGGCCGAGCTGAACGGTGTAGCCTTCATCCACCAAGAGCTCAACATTTGGCCAAATTTAACATTGTTAGAAAATCTATATTTAATGAGACCAAAGCACAACAAATTTGGTATGCTCGATAAAAAGGCGATGCTCACTGAGGCTGAAAACACATGTCGCGAACTAGGCATCGAATTGCCGCTCACAACAGAAGCAGGCCTTTGCTCCGTTGGTCACCAACAGATGACGGAAATCCTTCGTATCTTGATGTTAGATGCAAAGGTTGTCATCATGGACGAACCGACAGCAGCCCTCACAGAGCGTGAAACGGCGACATTGTTCAACATGATGCGCAAAATGAAAGCACGCGGCGTTGCTATCGTATATATTTCTCACCGCATGGAAGAGGTATTTAGCGAATGTGACACAATTACGGTTATGCGTGATGGTCACACAATTATCACTAAACCAACATCTGATATTTCCGTAGACGAAGTGGTACGTCACATGGTAGGCCGTTCCATCGACGAGTTCTACCCTGCTCGTACTACAACACCGGGCGATGTGGTTATGAGCGTGGATAACCTCAAACCAGAAGGTTTCGACAACGATATTTCCTTCTCCTTGCGCAAAGGTGAAATCCTCGGCGTAGCAGGCCTTATGGGCGCTGGCCGTACAGAAATTATGCGCGCCATCTTCGGTGTAGATAAACACAATGGCGGTACCATAACCGTTAACGGCTCCGTTCTCAACTGTAAAAAACCAGAAGATGCCATCAAAGCTAGGATTGCTTTCATCACAGAAAATAGAAAGAGCGAAGGCTTGATCCTCGATTTTTCCATCGGTTCTAATATTACATTGCCGAATCTTGGCGAAATTTGCCCCTCTCATGTACTAGATAAGAGCAAACTTACGTCTTTTGCTGACGAATTGTCTAAAAAATTAGGCGTTAAAACACAATCGATTCACGAACCAGCGTCATCCCTATCCGGTGGTAACCAACAAAAGGTAGTTATCGCAAAATGGGTTGGCAAAAAACCATCCATTATCATCATGGACGAGCCTACGCGCGGTATCGATATCGGCGCGAAACGTGACATTTACGATTTAATGAACGAATTAACGAACGATGGTGTGTCCATTATCATGGTGTCCTCTGAGTTACCTGAAGTGCTCGGCATGAGCGACCGCGTTATGGTCATTCATGAAGGCCGTGTAGCAGGTATCTTGGACCGCAGCGATGCAACACCAGAATCGATTATGACATTAGCCACAGGAGGACAATAATGGACAGCAAAGCTCTACAATATGTAAAAAAATTAGGCCCCCTCATCGGCCTCATCCTATTATTTGTAATTATCTCTGTCATGAACGACAGTTTCCTTGAATTCTCTAACTTGCGTAACTTGTTGCGCCAAGTATCCATCAATGCAATTATCGCCTTCGGTATGACCTTCGTCATCTTAACTGGCGGTATCGACTTATCGGTTGGTTCCATCCTTGCCCTCTCTAGTGCAGTGATGGCAAACCTCATCGTAACTGGTACTGACCCTGTATTAGCTATCGTATTAGCCGCAGGTGCCGGCCTTGTATTGGGCGGTATTAACGGTCTCGTTATTACCTATGGCCGCGTAGCTCCATTTATCGCTACCTTGGCGACCATGACAATCTACCGTGGTGCGACGCTAGTATTCACAGACGGTAACCCAATCTCCGGTCTTACTCAAGATCCTCTATTCCACGGCTTTGGCCAAGGGGATATTGCAGGCCTTCCAGTTCCAGCGATCACAATGTTCCTAGCTTTCATCGCCCTTTGGTTCGTATTGAGCCGCACATCCTTAGGCCGTAAAACATACGCCGTAGGTGGTAGTGAAAAGGTAAGTTACATTGCTGGTATCAAGATTGACCGCGTTAAAATCTTCGTGTATGCCTTAACCGGTATGCTCTGTGGTATCGCGGGTGCAATCATCACCTCTCGTCTTAACTCTGCACAACCGACAGCAGGTGCAGGCTATGAACTTGACGCTATTGCAGCGGTGGTTCTTGGCGGCACAAGCCTTGCTGGTGGTCGTGGTCATATTGTTGGCACATTAATTGGTGCCCTCATTATCGGTACCCTCAACAACGGGTTAAATATTCTCGACGTTTCCAGTTTCTATCAACAAGTTGTAAAAGGTATTGTCATTTTATTGGCAGTTCTTGCAGACCGCAAGAAAGCCTAGGAGGTTCCTATGAAAAAACTATTGTTACTGTTGGCGATGGCTATCATGGTTATCGGTCTTGTAGCAGGCTGTGGTAAAAGCGCTGATAACGGCGGCGACAAAAAATCCGGCACAATCGGCTTCTCTGTTTCCACATTGAACAACCCATTCTTCGTAACTATGAAGGAAGGCGTTGAGGCTCAAGCTAAAGCGCTTGGTCTTAAAGTTAAAATCGTTGATGCTCAAAATGACCCTGCAAAACAAGCAAACGATATTTCCGACTTACTTGAAAGCGGCGTTTCTGTATTGATCATCAACCCTGTAGACTCTGCAGCTATCTCTACTTCCGTAGAAGCAGCAAATGCTAAAAACATTCCTGTAATCACTGTTGACCGCTCTGCTGATAAAGGCAAAGTAGTAGCTCACATCGCTTCCGATAACGTAAAAGGCGGCGAAATGGCCGCTCAACTTATCGCTGATAAAGTAGGCAAAGCTGCAAAAGTTGCAGAAATCGAAGGTATCCCTGGTGCTTCCGCCACACGTGAACGCGGCCAAGGTTTCCACAACGTAGCTGACAAAGACTTAACAGTAGTAGCAAAACAAAGTGCTGACTTCGACCGTACAAAAGGTTTAAACGTAGCAACAAACATTTTGCAAGCTAACCCTGATGTACAAGCTATCTTCGCTCATAACGACGAAATGGCATTAGGCGCTATCCAAGCAGCTAAATCCGCAGGCAAAACAATCTTCATCGTAGGCTTTGACGGTACTGCTGATGCAGACAAAGCTGTTAAAGACGGCACATTGGCTGCAACAATTGCGCAACAACCGGACCAAATGGGTAAAATCGCTATTGATACAGCTCAAAAAGTTATCAAAGGCGAAGCTGTAGAAGCTAAAATCCCTGTAGATCTTAAAGTTGTTACAAAATAATTGTAAATAGAAACTGGGTACAAAAAAGAGTCGCATCCTTTGATGCGACTCTTTTTATTTTGGCTCTCGTTCCAAAAATTCTTTGAAAAACTCAATAAACTTTGGCAAATATGTTTGATCTAAACTTTCAATTGTCATATTACATTTGTAATTATAAGTAGTACAGATAGTAACATCTATCGCCAATGCACCCTTTTGATCTAACGAGAATGTTAAGGTATCCCCTTCTCCAGTTAATACATGGGTAAAGGTTGCTTTGCCTTTACACTTCTCATACAAATCGACTAATTCTTGATAGCCTTTACGAATTCCGGACCAATCGCTAGGATCAATATAGCCAGAACAGATATTATAGCCTCGTTTAATATATACGCCAAACACACCAAATTCAGATAACTCTACATCCATATCAAAAGCTATTGTTAAACTTGGTTCATTTACGATTTCATACATACTATTCACACTCCACAGACAAAAACAATTTCATTTATTATAACGTAACTATATGTAAAAATAAAATAGCGACTAGTTGATTATCTTAACTAGTCGCTATTTGTATGGTAGGACTTTAAAATTAGAGTTCTTATTACAGTGTTTTCTTAAAGAATATGGTCGTATGTACCTTTCCAGGTAGTTGTTTCCGTTTATATTCTTTAAAGCCAAAGCCTTCATACATTTTGGCAAGCCATGGGTGTTCTGCAGCAGTACCTAGTGTTACGGCTGGTGTTTTATATACATTGCGCAGTAGATTTTCTGCTTCAGTTAAAACTTCACGAGCATAGCCCTTTCCCTTATGTTCAGGGGCTGTCACAAAGTGTGCAATGTGCGGATATACGTCTGGCGTAGCTTTGGGAATCCAAGGCATGCGGAATGAAATAGAGCATACTAAGGAACCATCTACGTAGAGACCAAATACAGGATATTTTAAGATCCACACCCGAGATTCTTCTGGGCTAAAGTTAATAGCATCGAAGGATATAGGGTAGTTCTTATTCTCCGCATATCCTGCAATTAACACCTCGTGATATTCAGCCGCATCATCTACGGTTAATTGTCTAAATTCTTTCATATGTACCTCGTTTAAAGCGACCTAATTCTAAAAATATTAGGTCGCCATGAATTTCTATATTACTAGGATAGCACGCATTATTATGCTCTGCATTATTTATAGAGCAGTACTATTTATAAAGCTGCACTATCTAGTGGCTGTTCGCTATCTAGTGTAAGGTAACGGCTCAAGAATTTGCGTGTTCGTTCTTCTGTTGGATGTTCAAGGACAACCTTAGGATCCCCTTGTTCTACGATGACGCCGCCTTCCATAAATACGACTTGGTCAGCCACTTCTTTGGCAAAGCCAATTTCGTGAGTTACGATAATCATCGTAACCTTGAGCTCTTTCGCAATCTTGCGTATAACAGCTAATACTTCACCTACGAGCTCTGGATCGAGGGCTGATGTAGGTTCGTCAAAGAGGATAACCTCTGGGTCCATCGCAAGGGCACGAGCGATGCCAATACGTTGTTGTTGACCACCGGAAAGTTGTACCGGATAGTAATCATCATAGCCTTCCATGCCTACTTCCTTGAGGAAGCGTTGTGCGATTTCACGGGCTTGAGATTTCTTCATCTTCTTAACCGTTACAAGGCCTTCCATAATATTTTCAATAACGGTCTTATTAGAGAACAAGTTATAAGATTGGAACACCATGGATGTGTTACGGCGTGCGTTTAAGATTTCCTTGTTAGACGCTTTATGGAGGTCTACAGAAATATCATTTAACTGCATTGTCCCTGCATCGGCCTTTTCAAGGAAGTTAAGCGTTCTAAGGAATGTCGTCTTACCACTACCGGATGGGCCAAGGATAACCGTTACAGACCCTGTTGGCACATGTAAGTCGATGCCCTTTAAAATTTCACGGTTCCCGAAGGATTTGTGAACTTGTTTAATATCTATCATAATGCATTACCTCGTTTATACTTGCTTGCATAGATTTCTAAACGATGGAAGATAAATTCAAATACAATCCCCATCACCCAGAATAGACCGGCCACCACGATGTAGGCCTCAAAATATTGTGAATTTTCCTCTGTATATAACTTTGCAGCGCCAAATAGTTCAATAACTGTGATGACAAATACGATACTCGTACTCTTCATGGTGTTAAGGAACTGATTTGTAAATAGTGGCAACGCAAAGACTGTAGCCTGTGGCAATACGATGCGACGGAACGCTTGGAACCAAGTCATACCGATGGCCTGAGCCGCTTCCATTTGCCCTTTCGGTACCGATTGTAAGGCAGCCCGGAAGATTTCACTCAAATACGCTCCTGTGTGCAAGGTTAAACCTACAACGGCTACGAAAGTAGCTGGCACCTTTTCAAAAGGTACATGCACCCCTGTTTGATCCTCTAAGGCGAGGAATAGAATTGGTAAACCATAGTACACGAGGTATAAGAGAACCATGTTCGGAATACTACGGCACAATAATACATATAGGTAGCTGAGCTGACTAAGCACAGGTACTTTATTTTGTTGTAGCACGCAACTTAATAGCCCTAGGATCGTACCCAAACCAACGCTGAGGAAGGTAATCATGAGGGTGACTTTCACATAGGGAATAACAGCAAAGAAGGTGCCATAAATATAGGTTGAATCAATTATATGTCCCATACGCCCCTACTCCTCACTGATCAAAATGCGTTGCGTTTCCTTGCCCGCAACGGTAAAACGTTTTTCAAGCAATCGGCCCAAGAGGGACACGATGATAATTAGAATGCCATAAATGATGGCTGCATCGACAAATAATTCAAGGTAGCGCTGACTATTGCCGCCCATAAGGTCCGCCTTACGCATCATATCGACAACGCCGACATTAAAGATGAGCGCCGTTCCTTTCAACATGCCAATAACGAGGTTCGTCAACGGCGGAATGCTCATGGTGAAAGCCTGCGGCAAGATGATGCGCACATAGCTTTGGAACTCAGTCATACCAAGACTTTTAGCGGCTTCTTTCTCACCAGGAGAGACCGCATCGATACTGGAGCGCATGATTTCAGCACTATAAGCTGCGATATGCAAAGTAAACACAGCATACACAAATACGAGGCCTGGCACATTTTTCATGTTAAGCCCCATGTGGGACATGATTTCTGGTACCCCAAAGTAAATAAGGAAGAGCTGTACCAAGAACGGAGTGCCCCGCATAAAGGAGATAAATACGATAAATAATTGGTTTAATACTGGTACCTTCTTGAGGCGAATGATGGCTATGATAGAGCCCAAAATAACACCTAAGATGGCAGAAATAACGGTGATTAATACCGTTACATGCACATAATTCAAGAGCTGTGGAAACGCTTGGATCATGTAGGACACATCAAAATACTTGCCCACAGTAGCACCTCGCTTCTAGACATAATAGAATAAGGCCGCCAAGGCGGCCTATTCGTTATTTTTGTGTTGGATCGAATGTGTAATCCCCACCAAGATATTGTTCAGAAAGTTTTTTCAACGTACCATCTGCACGCATTTCTTTCATAGTTTTATCGATTTTTTCGTTTACTTGTTTCATGTCATCTGTACGTTTAGACAAGAAGTAAGTTGGTACTACGGCCAATACATCACCTACGGCTTTGAGTGGCAAGCCACGATCTTTAATAGCAGAGTTAATAACGTATTCGTATTCACCGGCTGCATCAGCACGACCTGTAGCAACGAGATTCAATGTTTCAGCACCCGCTTTATCTGTATAGATAACCTCGATTTGAGGATTTGCCGTTTCGTTGAATTGTTTTACTAATTCGTTGAACTCAGAGGATGTGGTAACGGCGATCTTTTTGCCTTTCAAATCATCCAATTTAGAGATGTCGTTGCGGTCGTTTTTAACTACTAATTTGCGTGTAGAGTAGTTGTTAACCTCATTTGTGTAGTAGTATTTTGCTTCACGTGTAGGATTGCGACGCATTTGGTTTGCAATCATATCCACTTGACCTGCGTCCATCGCTACGAAGGCAGCATCAACGGCCATTGGTTTGAAGTTGAAGTGAAGATCTGGATTACGACGTTCAATTTCTTTCAACAATTCTACGTCAAAACCAGTAAGGTTGCCATTATCATCTGTGTAAGAATACGGGCGAACTGTACCGCGTGTAGCTACGTTAATCACTTTAGCATCTGGATTTACCTTTGCGTCCTTAGATGTGTCGTCGCCACAACCAGCTACGACGAGCACGCCTAGTGCCAATGCGCCGATGGCGAATAATTTCGTTAATTTCTTTGTATTAAACATGTAAAACTCCTTCTTTTCGCAATGTTTGCAGGAATGGCTCAACCTCATCTGTATGGGTAAAAGCCTCAATGATTCTATCTATTTGGTCAGCCTTCAAGGTAAGGCCTAATTTTATGCGTATATCCTCCATAGTGAGAGGATTATTCGGTGATCCTTTCGGATTGTTCACCGTTTCTGTGAAAGTATCTCCATTTTTCAATATAACGGTTACTTTCGTAATCCGCTCTGTTTGGGATACCTTCGGTAAGTCATAAACACGCTCAATTCGTGACATATAGTCTCGTATTGATGAGTCTATGATATCTATCTTGAATAATTCATCCTGTACCGCCCCATACGCGAGAACTTGGTACACGATGTACTCTATGGAAAACTGCCCTTCTCGACCTGTTGTTGGCGATGTATAACGCAATGCCGCATCAGCACCAGGCGGGAAATGAACAGTCACTCGATCTATCTCATCCCAAAGGGAGAAATTGGGGGTGGTACATAATCTACATTGATCTTGTTCCTCTGTATCTGGTGAAAGGTAGTTGTGTTTAGACACATACGAAGAAGATGTATATAGTCTATGTGCCACGACTTCTGCCGCTTCAGCGCCACAAATAGCAGCCGAGCAATAGGGATGGACTTTCATCCACAAACCAGGATCAATGAGTTGCCCTGGTGCTAGCCAACGGCTAGCGATGTCATTTGATGTAACGGTAGTTTTACCGATAATTTTAAACCAACCCCGTTCAGGGTCAAATGGTTTTGTGCTTGTTTTAAGTGATGTATGTTGTAACAGTTCGTAAGCCCATACGCCATTGCGTGCTGCTAGTCCCGCATGGAGAGGCTTACCATCTGTACCACTTTGAAAGAACATGCCTGCCGATTGTGTGGCAGCCAAAGACAGGAGCTGAGCCAAGCTTTCACCATGAAGGCCTCGCAAAGCGCCTATAGCGGCCGCCGCCCCAATAACACCAACGGTCCCCGTAGAATGCCATCCTTGGGTCCGATGGGCAGGATTAATAAGGGAACCAATAATCCCCTCTAACTCGGCTCCGATGATATAGGCACGAAGGAAATCATGCCATGTATCATACGGCTCGAGCACTGCCAACAAAGCAGAATATAAAACAGTACTGAAATGACCTGCCAAATTTGCCTGGGCATCATCAAAATCAAGATAATGCGAAGCAAAACCATAATACAAAGCTTTATCGGCTTTAGATACGTTTTCTCCATTAGTCTCGATGAACCGAGCCAAATCTTGAACGGCCTGTTCCGTCTCAGCCGGCGCTAGAGATGCCAAATAATCTAGAAAAGCAATGCGAGCCACTGACAGGAGGTCCTCACGGTTCGTCACATCCGTTTGTTCTATGTGGTTCACAATCGTCTGTGTTACTAAATCCATGGGGCCCCCTTTCAGTTATCTATACAATCTATTATTTACCAAATTTTTCAGCACGGTCATTTGGTTCTAACCAAATGGAGTCGTCTGGACCTTTTGGAACGAGGCGTGGTAGGTCTTCAAATGGCGTATGGTCTACATAGTAGAAGCGTTTACGCATAGAGTCGAAGTCTGTAGTACCACCAAATGCTGGATTGGAGTACAAGTCCTTCGCATAGTTCCAAAGATTTGGATAGTCTACAAGACGTTTCTTATTCACCAAGTATTTTTGGTAGAATACAAGGTCAAAACGAGCCAATGTTGGGAAAATACGAATATCTGGGTCTGTGATTGTGTCGCCCATCAAGTAACGTTGCTTGCTAAGGCGTTCTTCAAGCCAGTCTAAGCGAGCAAAAATGCGGTCATAGTAATATTCGTAATCTTTTTGGTTCGTTACGAGGGCTGCTAGATTTACAGCCAAGTTGAAGTCAGCGTAGATGATAACATTCAATGCATCGATGTCGGCACGCAATTCCTCAGGATAAATATCTGGTGCATCAGGGGACACAAAATCTTTAAAACCCAATGCCAATTCTGTAGTCAACGCATGGTAGTCATTATTTACAACAGCACCTGTTGTAACATCTACGATAGCTGGTACTGTGGAGCGTGCATCGTAGTTAGGGTCGCCTTTGCGGTACGCTTCACCTAAGGAGTGAATGCCCAATACAGGGTCCTTTTCATCCTTATCAAGGGTAAAGAACCAGTCTGCAATTACACCTGCAGGACGCAATGGATCAACCGTGCCTTTTGAAATCACTTTATCTAAGCCAAGTAAATCGATGGCAATTGCAATGCGATGGGCCCAAGGACAATGCTTAGACCATACAAGGCGGTAACGGTCCTTTTCTACAGGTAGAAACCCTGGTTCACTGCCAAAAGGTGTTGTGAATTGAGGTTCTTCGCTATCAGAATATTTTTGACGACGGTTAAAATTCGATGCATCTTTACCTTCATACTCCTTCTGCTCCCCTTGAGAACGAGGGTTACTAGATTGAAACTCAGAAAAATCGATGGGACAAGGATTCATAGCACGTTGGAACTCAACTTCTTTACGAGCCGCCGCAATGGTAGGATCCTTGATTTTACTTACATCTACGTGTTCACTCATTCTATACTCCTTATAAAGGTCATCCCCATTAGCTTTATTCCACTTTTCATGGTGAAAGCTTCTGTGATATTCCTCAATTATTCCTACTAACTTAATATGAATATAAGCCTATATTATATTATTTAAAAACCTATGTCAATAGTGGGTATTTAAAATTTATAATATCTATTACAAACAAAAATCTCGAGTTATATCGTTTCTAGATATAACTCGAGCTTTATTTAAATTATGTGTATTAAACAAACACTAGTATTGGTAATATTTTTATTCGTGAGGTGTTGTATAGTTAATATCTTGTGCCTTGTAACTTTCACCATGAGCTAATACATGAACGATGGTTTCCAATGTGGCACGTACAGTTTCAACAGCCATGCTTGGTTGATTTGGTTTATCCACCACTTGGGATGGCAAGTATGGGATGTGCATAAAGCCCGCCTTAATATTGCCCTTTTGCGCGGCATAGTGACATACACCATACATCAAGTGGTTGCATACGAAGGTTCCCGCTGTATTGGAGACCTTAGCAGGAATACCGTTTTGATGTAACGCATTGACGATATTTTTTATGGGCAATGTCGCAAAATAGGCACTAGGGCCATCGGCTACAACAGGCTCATCTTCCGGTTGGTTGCCCCCATTATCTGGGATGCGAAAATCGTCGCAGTTAATAGCAACGCGTTCCACTGTAATATCAGGACGACCACCTGCTTGACCTACACACAGGATAAAATCTGGTTGGCACTGTTCAGCTGCTGCTTTTACAGTATCAACAGATTTATAACGAATGGTAGGAACCATTTGTGTCACTACCTTGTAATCACCATCGGTATAACCATCCATTGTTTTGACCGCTTCCCAAGCCGGATTAATAGGTTCACCGCCAAATGGATCAAAGCCGGTAATTAAAATTGTTTTCATCACACTACCTCATAACGATATCTTATGGTTCATTAGAATAATCAAGCATGATACATAACCTTACAAGATATATCATATAGTTTCATAAGCATATCGTACTTTCACAAAAGGGTTAAATAAAGTAATACATTAATAGAATATTCAATACGAGCATGATTAATGCAATTGGAAGTTGTGCTTTAATAACGCCGTATTGGTCGCGCATTTCAAGGAGCGCTACCGATACGATGTTAAAGTTGGCGGCCATAGGTGTCATCAAAGTACCGCAATAGCCAGCAAGCATTGCTATAGCACCAACAGCCGCAGGGTTCGCACCATGAGCTACAACGAGCATTGGGATACCGATGGCACTTGTAATCATCGCAAATGCAGCAAAGGCGTTACCCATGATCATTGTGAAGATAACCATACCAATGCAGTAAGCCACAACAACAAGGAATACATTATCTGCTGGTACTACACTTGCGACTGCACTGGAGATAAGTTTACCAACGCCAGCCAAATTAAATAGATACCCAAGAGCCGCTAATAACTGGGACAAAATAGCAGTCCAACTGATAGCATCGATAAGTCGACGGCCTTCATGGAAACCTTGGTTAAGTTCGCCCTTTGTAATAAAAAGAGCAGCACACATAGCTATGATTGCGGCAATACCTAGACCAACAAGAGCACCTAACTTAGTAAAGAAACCAATAAAGAATGTAATAATACCAACAAGTAACGCTGGTACGAAGATAACATTACCAATACGAACAGCTTCGCCTTTTTTGAATTCGATAGGAGATTCAAAGTAATGGCCTTTGCCGAGTTGTTTTACTAATACAATAGCCGCCATAGCAATGACAAGCCAACCATTAATTTCCTTGGAGAGATAAGAACCAAAGATAAAGGATACGCTATATAAGAGCCAAAATAAGCCTGTACCAATGCGATATTTATGTTCTTTATCTAGAAATGATTGAATAGCAAAGATAAATAGAATAATCCCTACGAGAAGATATACATAATCTAAGGGCTGCATTTTATAGAATATTTCTAACATATTATTCAGCCTCCTTCTTCAATTCTTCTGGTGTAACAAGAATATTTAACTCATTAGGTACTAATTTACCAGCTTTCATATCCGCTTCGTCACGAGCTACAGAGGCTTGAATTGTTTTATCAAAGATAATAAAGCGAATAAAGTTAACGATATAAGCACAAACAGCAGTTGGCAATCCGTACAATACCATATCTGTTAACTCTACAGAATAACCTAATTGTTCCATAACGCCTTTGATGAGTAATAACCCACCAGCAGCAAGGAATAAGTTTTGACCGAAGAAGTTACCTATATTATCTGCAGAAGCAGCCACACCGCGCACCTTATCAAGCGTACGTTGAGATACTGGACGGCCTTGAGCTACCGCAGCTTCACTCATAGGAGCAATCAATGGACGAACCATAGCAACCATACCGGACATGTTAATGCCAAAGGCTACAGTTACTTGACGCACAAATAAGTAAATCATAAAGATACGACCTGCCGTAGCAGCGTTGATCTTGCCAATCAAAATTTCTGCCCGTTCACGCAAGCCGTGACGTTCCATAAGACCGATAACAGGTAAAATCAAAATAAATAATGACATATAACGATTTTTAACAAAGGCCTCTCCAATAGCACCAACGATATTGTTAATACTGAGACCACCTGCAAGGCCCGTTACAAAGCCTGCGGCTACGACAACTAACAAGGCATTAAAGCGCAGCATCAGACCGATGACCATCACTAAAATACCAGACAAAATCAACATATGGACACATCCTTTCTACAAATCATCCATAACACATATAACCATAAAGATACGTTATATGTATATATTATATACTGAATAGTCATAATCTTACACAAAAAAATACCTTGTATCTAAATTTAGTGAATGTCCCTGATCTGCGATCAGAGCATAAAACACTCAAATAGAGTACAAGGTAATTTACGTAATTAATATAACGCTTTCTTAATTAATTTAATTCTTTCTTGAATAATATAGTTGTATGCTGTTTTCCTCTAAAATGAACCTTATCATATGCCGTAAACCCAAAGGATTCATACATTTTAGGCAACCACGGATGTTCCTTAGCCGTTCCTAGTGTAACAATATGTGTTTTAAACTGTTCTTTTAAAAGCTCCTCTGCATAGCCCAAGACTTCCCGTGCATATCCTTTGCCTTTGAAAGCTGGTGCCGTTACAAAATGAGCAATATGCGGATATTTATCCGGCGTTGAGTATTTCACCCAAGGCATACAAAACGTAATAGAACTAACTAATTGCCCATCAATATACAAGCCGTATACAGGATAATTTTCAATCCATTCCTTAGATTCCTCTTCCGTAAAATCAATAGCGTCGAAGCTAATGGGATAGTCTTTTATAGCTGCGTAACCATCGATTAATACCTTATGATATTCTGCTGTGTCTGCAACTGTTAATTGTCTAAATTCTTTCATGGTCTTTCCCTCATATCTATATTTTTATTCACAAACTACGAATATTAATTCACTTTGTGAAAGTAATTATACACCTATATGTATTTATTTGCAATACAATTACATAAATATTATATGAAATTATAATATCTATAAAGAGGATCTCATATGGAGTGCCATAATATATACACAGAAGAAACTAATAACAAGATAAAACTATTGAGACAAATAAGTTATCAACTACGCCATATTGATAGATTTATATTACGTATTCTATTTTTAATCAAAAAGAATGACACCAACCATAAAATGATTGGTGTCAAAAAATACTCATAAGATAAAATTGTAATATTTGACGGATAGCAAAAATAAATTATGTCTCCTTAATAATAGTATTATACATATAAGGAGACATAACTCAAAATCTTTTTAAAACACTTTTAAAAATATACGTTATAAATGATATATTTACGCCCTATCATTGGACATCCAATCACAATAAAACAGATTTTTTCTCATATGAAAATCTTTCGATTCTATTAACCGCGACCTTTAATAACGCGAACACGTTGAATATCAGGCGTACCATCTTTATGTTTAGAAATAGTATCTACTCTGATACGTTCAAGTTCTGGTTGGAATTCTTTAAGTGCTCTAACCATTTGATCATCGGCGACAGCACCGTTTTGAATAGCCCTGTAAATTAATGCAGCCATTTCATAACGAGTCATCATACGATCTCCACCAAATTTACCGTCTGGATAACCCACAATAATACCATTACCTGCTAATGTCGCCACATAGTCGTATGCCCAATGGTTTTCAGGTATATCTGGGAAAAGTTGCATCTTATCCAAATCCAAGGAGTTGAGCTGTTTCCCCTCAGAAACCTTCATGAGTATGCCCTTCACATTTTCAAGCTCAGCACGAAGATCTTTGATTTCTTTCGCCATTGCTACTCTAGAAGTAGACACATGATTGCCTTGACCGATTTTCATGCTAACACCAGCGTTCAACATATTTTCACCGCCGCCGAAGGAACCACCTACACTAAATAGAGTATCCTCATTTGGACGATAGAATGCACCGATTGAAGCTGCATGAGCATCTTTGTAGTTACCATAGCCTGCAGCGATATCCCATTTATCATCAGGATCGAAATCTAGAGGGTGAAGTGCTGCCAATGCGGCTGCCCCTGCACCAACCCTATTCATACGACTATCAATATTCTTGATATTTCCACCGATTTCTTTTAATTGACTTACATTAACGGCATCCGAATCAGACGTACCTGCTGCAACATTGGTGATTTTCTTATTACCTGCATTGATACCAGTTTCTGTGATGCTAGGACCATTCTTAATTGTCAAGCCATTATTGTTCATTATGGTATTACCAGTTGTTACAGATTTAAATGTCGGTGTATCGATTACAGATACTTTATAGTCTACACCACCAATTGCATTTGTCCCTTTAATTACGCTAATATTGTTACCTTCCGATACGGAAGAGTATTTACCTGCCCCATTAGCTACAGCCTTCAATTGGTCTTCTGTTGCCGCTTGACCACTAGTTATGTTAGCAGGGTCCCAGGTCTTATTAGTCAAATTATTCACTGTACCAGCTGTGCCATTAACAGTTACTTTACCTGCTTGTATTGTTCCTTCAGAACCCTTAATAGAAATTTGCTTATTAGGATCTGTTCCAAGAGTAATATCATCATTGAGGTTTACTTTATAAGTCTTAGATCCATCATTATTAGTTATGGAAGTTACTGTTGTATTTTTACCATTCTCTAGTTTTGTTGTAGCACCAGCTACCGCTTTACTCAATTGACTCACATTTACTGCATCTGTAACATCAGTACCGTCAGCGACATTAGTAATCTTCTTTCCACCCGCATCGATACCAGTCTTAACAATCTTGGGACCACCATTAATAGTCAATCCATCAGTATTCATAACAGTATCACCGGTAGTTACGCTGTTCAAACCTTTCAAGTCCTTAGCTAGACGAACTTTTAAGTTGCTATCACCATCGGATATAACACCGATATTGTCATCAGTAGTCAATTTACTTACATCGGTAATACCACCAACTACATTCACTTGTTCGTTAAGTTTCTTCTTGATAACAGCGCCTGTATCTCCGCCATACTTCATACCGTCATCTAAAGTTGCAACATCATGCTTGTCGCCATTCTTTTCTTCGATTACTAAGCGAGTAATATTTTTGCCATCAATACCAGATTTTCCGTCGCCCCCCCTTGATAGAAATAGCGTTATTACCATCCTTGCCATTCAAACCAATAGATCCATCTTTACCATTGATAACAACAGCTGAACCATCTTTACCGTTAACTCCGATGGAACCGTCTTTGCCATCAATACCTTTCTTACCAAGGACTAGATCATCATTTACATTAACTTTGTAAGGATTAGCAGCTGAGCCATCACCTTCAACAGTTGTATTTTTACCATCTTTAAGAATAGTCTTACCTGCTGCAATAGCGTCTTTCAGTTGACCAACATTTACTGCATCCGTATTATCAGTACCAGCCGCTACATTAGTAATCTTCTTATTGCCTGCATCGATGCCGTTCTTAAGAATCTTAGGACCACCATTTATAGTCAAGCCATCCGTATTCATAACGGTATCGCCGGTAGTTACACTAGTCAGATTTTTCAATTCTTTTGCTAATTTAACATTAAGCGCACCATTTGCAGATACTACACCAATATTGTCATCAGACAATTTATTAGTATCGGCACCACCTTTGATATCTAACTGTTCACCTAATTGTTTATTGATAACAGTTGTATCGTCACCTTTGAAGTTTAAGCCTTTTACAATGGTTTTATTGATATTTGTAATATCATTTTTATTATTTTTTACACCGTCACTAACATATTTTAATTGGTCTTCTGTTGCTGCTTGACCATGTACAACTGTAGGATTATCGATATCCCATATACGGTTAGTCAATTCATTTACCGTACCGGCGCCAGTTATTTTAACTATTCCCGCCTTAATATCACCTGTTGTACCATGAATTGTAACCTTATTTCCAGCTGTAATCGTACCAGTAGTACCATCTATAACGACTTGTTTATCAGCATCTGAACCGAGAGTAATCTTATCGCCTAATCCAACTGTATATTCTTTACCGCCAGCAGCGTTAACTCCTTCTGTAACGGTTACGTTAGCATCTTTAGCTTTTACAGTTGTTGCTTTGGCTGTACCACCAATTGCGGCATTTAATTGATCCACATTGACAGCATCAGTTCCAGCAGTACCTGCTGCTACATTAGTAATTTTTTGACCACCCGCATTCAAACCATCTTTATTGACATAAGTCTTCCCATTGATAGCCAAGCTACCATCAGGTCCTAAGTTAATATCTTTTTTAAGTTTAACATTTAGTTGAGTACCATCAGATTCTACACCAATATTATTATCTGTCAAGTCCGCAGAAGCGCCACCCTTAATAGATAACTTATCACCCAATTGCTTATTAATATCTGTACCAGTATCACCAGCGAAGTTCAATCCTTTTGCAATAGTAGTATTGATATTTGTGATATTTGTTGTATTGGTATCTTGTTGTACTTTGGATGCGATATCTGTCAATGTAACTTGTTTTTTATCGCCTTTATCATTAGCTACAGTCAATACCATGTTGCCATCACTGTCAACTTTATATTTACCTTGGCTATTTAAATCAGGGTTTGCTACCAAACGATAGTCCCCTTTTCCCACTTCGGTAAATACATTACTCAAATCAACATTGACTTTACCTGTATCGTTACGTTCCAATGTCAAAGTTTTACCATCATTGGATACACTACCACTTGTAACAAAGTTATTTTTAAGGCCTGTCACATTAGCGGTCAAACCGTTTGTACCGGTTAGATTTGCAATGCCGTCACCATTAGCTTGATAAGTTGCTGTACCACCGGTCACGTATTTATCCTTTGCATCAACGATACGGTTGATATCTCCGATATTAGCACCATTTGTAATGACATCTCCACCGCTAGCAACGCCTGTAATCTGTTTGTTCCCCGCATTAATACCATCTTTTACGATTTTTGGACCTCCGGTAATAGTCACACCGTCAGTATTCATAACCGTATTACCAGTTGTTACACTAGTCAGATTGTTAAGTTCTTTAGCCAATTTAACATTCAGCGTATTTATTCCATCGGATACCACACCAATATTGTTGTCGCTCAATTTAGATACATCTGTTACCCCGCCAACAACATTAGTTTGTGCACCTAGTCTTTGAATAAATTTATTATCCGTAGCTCCTGCAGCCTTTACATCACCTGCATACACTACGCCTTTATTCACTTCAGTATTCACCGCATATAATTGGCTACCATTTATAGCATCGGTAGATGTAGCAGAAAGACGTCCAGCTGCTACGTTAGTAATGGTACGCTCTACACCTGTCTTGCCAACACTTACTGTAGAAGTAGGATTAATGCCTGCAAAATTATGTATTTCTCCATTGACCGTTTCAGACGTAGTACCAACTGCTGTTGCAGTTTCAGATCCAGAACCGATAGCTACAGCATTTTCATTCTTTGCATTTGCTTCATTACCGATAGCTACACCATTCTTTACTGTTACGTTAGCCTTATTACCTATTGAGGTACCATTTAATCCAGTAACAGAAGTCGAAGACCCTATGGCAGTGCCATCTACTGCAGTAACATTCGTGAGTCTACCAAGTGCCGTTGCTCCTAAAGCTTTTGCTTTGGCTTGATAGCCAACAGCTGCAGACTGCCCACTCGTAGCATTTGACCATGTTCCAATCGCCACACTAGCATCATCTTCAGCCACCGCATTTGTTCCCATAGCAATAGACCATCTTCCCTTTGCCTGCGCATTACCACCAATTGCATAAGCATAGGTATTTGTAGCTTTCGCTAAACTTCCCATCGCCAAAGAAGATTCTTCTTGAGCATGAGCAACGCTACCAATAGCAATAGCATGAGTCTTATCCGCTTTTGCGTCTCCACCAATAGCAGCAGCATATTCTCCAGAAGCTTTAGCATTTGCACCTACAGCAACTGCATTTTTAGCTGATGCATATGCTACGCCACCAATAGCAGTAGCATTTTGAGCCGTAGCATTTGAGCCTCCACCAAGAGCAGTCGAATATTGAGCCGAAGAATTACTATGAGCACCTATCGCCAAAGCAACTGCACCTAAAGACTTAGCATAACCACCTATTGCCACATTATTAGGATCAGATCCTGTCTCAGTTCCATTTCCCAATGATATACCTGATCCTGTTCCTTCAGGAATTACTGCATGAACAGTGTTCAATGGCAGTGCTATACTTCCCACCAATGCAAGTGCACATAAAACAGTACACGCACTCGTTCCACCACTTCCGCTGATTTTTCCACGATTATTGGCAAATTCCGAAACAACCACATAACATTTTTTCACCCGACTCCAAATGACTTTATAAATCCGGTTCATAACACTCCTCCTAAATTTTTTCTGTTACACTAACTAATTACACTAAAAATACACTATATATTAAGATAAAAGATATATACTCTCTGCCAAAAACACCTCTTCAAAAACAGGTAAGTATATATTTTAAAATCATTATTACATTATTATTATAATAATAATTCAAGAACCCCAAAATCTTAATTATTATGCAATTCTATTTATAGTGCTAGAAAACAAAATAAGGCTACTTTGATTTGTAAAAGTTTTGTAGAAAAACCATATAAATCAAGGCAGTCTTTTTTAAATTTCATTATAACATAAAGAAAAACATCTGAAAAGGAGCATAAAAGAGGCTTCGTCAAATATTGGGACATTTATCTCACAAATCTTTTTTCATTAAAAGTAGAATACGTATTCAAAAAACATATAAGATAATACAAAAGCATATTAGACAAAAAAACAGGATGTATCAAAGATACATCCTGTTTTGAACTTTTACAAACTCTAGAAAAGTTAATTCTATTGATTATTGTATATACGGGAACCGTATACGTCACGTTCGTTTTTAGGTTCGTTGTTAACGCGAACACGTTCAGTTTTATGACGGTCGTTATCATCACCAGAAATACGATCAACACGGAAATGGTTAAGACGAATATTTTGTAATTCAGGACCGAATTCATTCAATGCACGTTTCATGTTTTCGTCAATAGGAGCACCGTTTTGAAGTGCACGGTACAACATAGTAGCGAATTCGTAACGAGTCATCTTAACATCGCCTTTGAATGTGCCATCAGGGTAACCAACAAGGATACCATTACCAGCCAATTGGCTAATATATTGGTAAGCCCAGTGGTTACGAGGAACGTCTGGGAATTCAGCAGTTTTGCTAGGATCAATTGCATGTGGAGTCAAGATTTGTAACAAGTTATTATATTTGTTTTCCATATCTTGAAGACGTGCGTTCAATTCAGCAATTTCACGACCCATAGCTACGCGGGAACGGGATTCTGGGGAACGTTTACCAAGACGAATAGATACACCTGCGTTCAATTGAGTTTCGCCAGTACCTACAGTGCCACCAACGGAGAACATTGTATCTTCGTTAGGACGGTAGAACGCACCCAACGCAGCGGAGTTAGCATTATGGTAGTGACCATAACCAGCAGCAATTGTCCATTTGTCATCTGGGTTGAAGTCCAATGGATGCAATGCAGCCAATGCAGCGGAACCTGCACCTACTTTGTTAACGCGTCTTTCAACAGTACCAACACGACTAGTCAAGTTCTTAATATTGTTATTAATTTGACCAGGTGTGGAATTGTTGATTTGTGTTTGTAAGTCATTAGCTACGGAATATAATTGGCTACCGTTTACAGCATCTGTAGAAGTAGCGGAGATTTCCCCAGCCGCAACATTTTTAATTTGACGTTCAGCACCAGCTTTACCTACAGACACGGAACCATTAGCTGCAGAACCTACGCCAGCAAAACCACCAAAGGTATGACCAGCGATGGTTGCACTACTTTGAGCTGTAGCTTCACTTGTAGTAGAACCTGTGCCTAATGCGATAGAGTTTAAATGTGTTGCATTTGCATGATCACCAATCGCCATAGCGTAGTCAGCTGTAGCACTCGCATCAGAACCAAATGCATTAGAACGCACATTAGTTGCCTGTGCACCAGCGCCAAATGCTTGAGCATGATCACCAGATGCAAGGGCAGAGGAACCCATAGCAACAGAATGATTATTAGTTGCTTGTGCGCTAGAACCAATCGCATTAGATTTATAGCCAGACGCTAGTGCTTCATAGCCAATAGCTTGTGAGCGAACTTCGGAAGCCTTTGCACGAGTACCAATAGCGGTAGACCATGTACGTTGTGCTTCAGCAGAATGACCAATAGCAATAGATTCATTCATCAACGCTTTGGAAGAATTCCCCATTGCTAATGCAGAGGTACCTGCTGCAGTATTGTTAACACCTATAGCGACAGAATTACTTTTCCAGTCACCAGTTCTCTTTGTAGCATCATCTGGCTCATTTTCATAATCACGATCACGGAAGTTTGCATCAGATTCTTTTACAGTATTACCACTACCATACGCAACTGCATTATTAGCACCTGTAACAACATTAGTGTTGTCCATTACAACAGAAGCAGCGTCTACTGGATTAACATTCGCACCAACAGCAGTGACAGCAGCCAATACAGCAAATGCTAATTTTTTGGAATGTTTCATTTCTCTCATCTTACACCCTCACTAAATTAAAAAATTATCTAAATTACAATACAATTTTTCATTCTCTCTATGTTCCGTCTCTCACCTCGGTCTGAACAGGTGATATTCTAAATTAGCATAAAGAAATACCCCTATATCAGTTTAAGAAAAATTTATATTGTCGATTACTCGCATAGAATATCAAAGTTTTACGATATACACAACCCTTTTTTCTAACACAAATCAAATTAACAAGTTTCTATACCTATCAAAATCCGCTTTATTCCTAGCTTTATAAGGAAATAAATTTTACTCATTATTTTCCCTTATGAGTTAAATTTTTCGCAACTTTGTAAACTTTTCTCATGTAACAAACTGTATAACTTATAAATAAATAACCACCTTATAAGTACGCAAAATATACCTTTTACCCTTATTATATCCCATTCACACTTAATTCATGAATTATATGTGAATTAAACTGTTTTGTATATTTAATCAACAACTTAACATTTTATTATAATTTTATATTTCTATAGCGCCAGTATCTATCAATGCAAATCGGTGCCCCAAAAAACGCTAACGAGAATGTTATGAGAATAAACATGACAAATACAATTTATATTGACTAATATTTTATGTATATGTTTAAAAAAAGAAGGCCCCTATTCTTCATGAAAATACCCCTTTTACTGATTATCCAGTAAAGGGGGTACATATCAAAAATAGGGGTTTTATAACAAGAATCTTTCTTTATTATATGTAATTATACTAATAATGCACTTACAAGTGCTTCTGCTTTATTAAAGTCGGATTCTTCGGGGTTCCAGTTACATTTAATTTCAGGTTCTACTACAGAGAATCCGTATTTAGTCAACTCTTCACGGAGTACCTTTGTAGATTCACCAGACCAGCCATAGGTACCAAATACAGCAGCCTTTTTATTTTTGAATTTCAACTCACGCAAGAAATCAAGCCAACCAGCTACGGAAGATAATACGCTATTACCTACTGTTGGAGACCCTACAGCAATAGCTTTAGACTTAAAGACTTCTGTCATGATGTCATTTTTATTGGTTTTACTAATATTGAAAATCTTAACACGTGTATCAGGGGATTGTTTCGCAATTTCTTCGGCAATCTTATGTGCCAACTTCTTGGTGCCGTCCCACATAGTGTCGTATACAATTGTGATTTGATCCTCTTGGTACGCTTGCGACCATTCATAGTATTTTTCTACAATTTGCATTGGATTTTCACGCCAAATCGCGCCATGACTAGTCGCTATGATATCGATTGGCAAGTTAAGCTTTTGAATTTCTTCAACTTTAGCTTTTACCAATGGAGAGAATGGATTCAAGATATTAGCGTAATATTTCATCGCCTCTTCCCATAGACGGCATTGATCGGCCTTATCCGCCCATAGTTCTTCTACGGCAAAATGCTGACCGAATGCATCGTTGGAGAACAAGATATTATCCCCTGTCATGTACGTCGCCATGGAATCAGGCCAGTGGAGCATGCGCATTTCCACAAACACCAAGGATTTACCATTCCCAATATCTACGGAGTCCCCTGTTTTAACAGTTTTAAAATTCCATTCAGGGTGATGATATTGTCCAACCAAGGACTTAACAGCATTTTCTGTACAATAAATAGGCGTATTAGGGATTTTTTCCATCAATGCAGGCAAGGAACCGCTGTGATCCACTTCGCCGTGGTTACATACGATGAAATCAATCGTATTCAAATCAATTTCAGATTCCAAATTATCAATGAACTCAGAGGAATGAGGTTTCCATACAGTATCGATGAGGACCGTCTTCTCCTCTTCAATCAAATAGGCATTTTGGCTAGATCCATTATTAATGGTGTAATCAGAACCGTGAAACTCTTGCAATTCCCAGTCGATTTTACCAACCCATGATACGTTGTTTTTAATGTGCTTTCTCATAATAACCTCCATGTTCTGTGAAAGTAAATATACTCACCTCATATCTTTTAATGAGTCTATAAAGGCCCTCAGATGATAGGAGTTACTTTCACTGGTATTACCCAATATATGGCCCCATGTTGTATCAATGAATACAACACAAATCGGTCATTAACTATGGTTCTATTATACAGACATCACATAATGAAGTCTGTACCTGTAGGTACAGATTTGAGAATTATTATAAAAACCACTCATAGGTAATCACATGCCGTACATTAGTACACATCGATTTCCCATGAGTGGTTACGAGTATATGTAATTATATGATTATTTATTACCCGATTTAGATAGTCCAGGAATAGCTTTATAGATATATAATGCAATATATCCATCAACCAAACTATGAACGATAGTGCCGCCGCCTACAAGAACAAATACAACGTAGATGAGATCAATGTTTGGCATCGTAGTTGTAGTATAGAACAATAGGCATGCTAGTACCTCACCAATAGCGTGAACGATAGCACAAGCAAGGTTAAACGCAACAAAGGATAGAGCCCCTGTTAATACGCCTGGATGATGTTTAATATAGTAAGCCCCCATCAAGGCAAAGATGATATGAGATGCAGCACGCATAACGATAACAATTGGGAAGCCTGCTACAAAGAAGCCGAGCGTAGAACCTATCACGACACAAGCTGCCATCTTACGAGATAAGAACATGGCCAGGAATATAGGAACGTGACTCGCCAATGTATACGATGCCGGTGGGATCACAACTTTCAAAGGCATCACAATAGGAATCATAATGGCTAATGCCATCAATAAAGCAGTAATGGTTAAATTTCGATACATCGAAGAATTCATAAAGGCCTCCTTAAAGAATATCTTGCTATACATCTACCAATATAGCACTCTGATATATGAAGAGCAACTACACATACCGCTAGACGTCCTACAAAAAAGAGAGGGCCTTACAACCCTCTCTTATTTAATTAGACAAATATATTATAATATCTGTATTTTAACACTTATGATACGATTTTGAAAATGACGTAACTCACGTTAATAAATTTGAGGAATCTTAATTCATTGCTTTTATAAACGTTCGATTACAGCTTGCGCCATTTCTGTGGTGCCTACCCGTTTTAAACCTTCGCGGTAGATATCTCCTGTACGGTAACCATCAACGAGCACTTGTTCCACAGCACGTTCAATAGCATCAGCCACTTGAGGTAAATCAAGGGAATGACGGCACATCATAGCGGCAGACAAGATTGTGCCCAATGGGTTCGCCAAATTTTGGCCCATGATGTCTGGTGCGGAACCGTGGATTGGCTCATACAATGCTGTGCCTGTACCCATGGATGCAGATGGTAAAAGCCCGATAGAACCAGAGATAACAGCGCCTTCGTCAGACAAGATATCGCCAAACAAGTTTGTAGTAACGATAACATCAAATTGTGCAGGATTTACAACGAGTTGCATCGCTGTGTTATCTACATAGAAGTAATCTGTTGCAATATCTGGATTAGCAGCCGCTTTCTCTTGCGCGATTTTACGCCACAAGCGAGAAGAAGCCAATACATTTGCTTTATCTACGGATACGACCTTTTTGTTACGTTTACGAGCCGTTTCCATAGCGATATCCATGATGCGCTCTACTTCGTAACGGCTGTATGTTTCTTTATCCCAAGCAAACTCGTTAGCACCTTCACCTTGTGCCTCTTCACGTTCACCGAAATAAATACCGCCAGTTAACTCACGAACGATGACGAAATCCACATCTTGTACGAGCTCCTTTTTAAGTGGAGAATACTCTTGCAAAGATGGATAAATTTTCACAGGGCGCAAGTTACAGAACAAACCAAGCTCCTTACGAAGACCTAGGATTGCCTTTTCAGGACGGATGGACGGATCTACATTATCCCATTTAGGACCGCCTACAGCACCAAGCAATACAGCATCAGCCGCTTTACAAGCCTCGATAGTATCCTCAGTCAAAGGCACACCATGCGCATCAATAGACGCACCGCCCGCTTTCTTATCAATCCAATTAACCTTTACACCGGCTTTCTCAAAAGCCACATCACACACAGCCTTCGCTGCTGCAATAATCTCAGTACCGATACCATCACCAGGAATCAATACAATATTCTTTTCGCTCATCTTACCTCTCCAATATATAGTAAATACTCATAGATGAACCACAACCCCATCAGCCTTTATTCCACTATTTAATTCTATATGCCGGGGTCGAACCTTCACACTCCCGAGAGCCGAATGCTCGTCGAAAACGACTTTGGCCCTGCGGAGGCCGCAGGCCGGAGTCAGACCTGGCCAGTGGAGGCTTGAGACGAGTGTTCGGCTCGCCCCTATTTGCGGTTTTTCGCAAAGTTCACAAGACCGCCGGCTGCCGCAATGTCTTGAATGAATTGTGGCAACTCAGTCCCTTGGTATTGTTCGTTTTTCGTCAAGTTGTACACGATACCTTTAGACAAGTCTACACCGATTGCATCACCTGCATCGATACGATCAACTTGTTCACCGATTTCCACAACTGGTAAACCAATGTTGATAGCATTACGGAAGAAGATACGTGCAAAGGAGTGGGCAATGATCACGGGCACGCCTTTAGCTTTGATAACGCCTGGAGCGTGTTCACGGGAGGAACCACAACCAAAGTTTTTGCCCGCTACCATGATTTCGCCAGCTTTCACATTAGGAGCGAATGTAGTATCAATATCTTCCATCGCATGTTCAGCCAATTCGTTCCAATCGGCAATCGCCAAGTAACGAGCCGGAATGATTACGTCTGTATCTACATCGTCGCCGTAGCGCCAGATTTTCTTGCTTTCAAAATCCATATTAAACCTCCTCAGGGCCTGCAATGCGGCCTAATACAGCACTTGTTGCCGCCACATAAGGGCTTGCCAAATATACCTCAGAATCAACGTGCCCCATACGACCACGGAAGTTACGGTTTGTTGTGGAGACGGTGCGCTCCCCTGCAGCCATGATACCCATATAACCGCCTAGACAAGGACCACATGTTGGCGTGGACACAGCGCAATCAGCTTGAATAAAGATGTCTAACAAACCATCTTTCATAGCTTGGTCATATACATCTTGGGACCCAGGGATTACGATACAACGAACGAATGGAGCCACCTTGCGACCTTTGAAGATTTCCGCAGCTGCTACCAAGTCTTCATAACGGCCATTTGTACAAGAACCAATGATAACTTGATCGATTTTAATATCCTTGTCGATTTCGTTGATGTAATGCGTATTGGATGGCAAATGAGGGAATGCTACAACTGGCTGCAATTTGGACAAATCGATTGTAATAGTTTGGGCATATACTGCATCAGAATCTGGAGTGATTGGCTCAACAGGACGATTGACACGGCCTTTGATGTATTCTTCAGTAATTGCATCGTAAGGGAATACACCACATTTGCCGCCCGCTTCGATAGCCATATTACAAATTGTAAGACGATCAGCCATAGTCATATGCTGTACGCCTTCGCCGGCGAATTCAAGAGCCATGTAACGAGCGCCATCTACACCGATTTGGCCAATCAAATCGAGGATTACATCCTTACCCGTTACCCATTTATTAGGTTTGCCGATAAGCTCAACCTTGATAGTTTCAGGTACTTTGAACCAAGTTTTACCTTCCGCCATAGCAACGCCCGCATCAGTAGAGCCTACGCCTGTAGAGAATGCATTCACCGCACCATATGTACAAGTATGGGAGTCAGCGCCGATCATCATTTCCCCAGGACCGATAAGACCTTTTTCTGGCAAAATAACGTGCTCGATACCCATTCTACCCACTTCAAAGTAGTTCGTAATGCCATGTTCGCGTACGAAATCGCGCATTACTTTTGCTTGTGTAGCGGATTGAATATCTTTATTTGGTGTAAAGTGGTCAGGCACCAAGTAGATTTTATGACGATCAAATACAGGTTTGCCGATTTTTAAGAACTCTTTGCGAGCCGGTGGGAATGTGATGTCGTTCATCAATACCGCATCCAAATGACACTCGATGATTTGGCCTGGCTTTACAACATCAAGACCCGCATGACGAGCCATATTCTTTTCAGTAATGGTCATACCCATATTATTCTTCCTCCTGTTGTTCTAGCTCCATAGCTAGGAATACTGAGTTTACTGCATTAATATATGCATTTACACTTGATTTAACAATATCGGTGCTGATACCACGACCATGGTACAAACGACCATTATATTCTACCTTGAGAGTTGCTTCCCCAAGGGCATCTTTACCAGCTGTTATAGCGCGGATTTGGTAATCTTTCAAACTGATTGGCAAGCCAACCACACGTTCAACCGCTTTAAGGGATGCGTCTACTGGGCCATCACCAACGGCTGCATCGGCTTTTTCACCTTCTGGAGTCATGAGACGAACATCAGCATAGGCATAGCCTTTTTCGCCCAATTTGTAGTATTGAGCCACGAGCTCGAATGCTTTTTTGTGGTGAAGATTATCTACAACAAGGGCTACGATATCATCATCGTATACTTGTTTTTTACGGTCCGCCAATTCTTTGAATTTAGCGAAGAGGTCGTTGATTTTCTCTTCTGTGAAAGATTGGAATCCAAGTTTTGCCAAATGATCGGCAAAGGCATGACGACCAGAGTGTTTACCTAATACGAGGTCTGTTTTTTCAGCACCTACGGATTCAGGCGTCATGATTTCATACGTTTCAGGGTTGCTCATCATACCATGTTGGTGAATACCAGACTCATGAGCAAAGGCGTTAGAACCTACAATTGGTTTATTTGGAGGAACTACAACACCTGTTAAACGGCTCACAAGTTTAGATACTTTCGTAAATTGTTTTGTATCAATATTCACTTGAAGGTCATCGAAATAATCATGGCGTGTTTTAAGAGCCATAACAACCTCTTCAATTGCTACATTGCCTGCACGTTCACCTAGGCCATTAATTGTGCCCTCTACTTGACGTGCACCTGCTTTAATAGCAGCTAACGTATTCGCATTAGCAAGGCCTAAATCATCATGACAGTGAACGGAGATAATGGCATTTTCAATGCCTGGTGTATGTTCTTTGATATAACGGATTTTGTCACCAAATTCGTTAGGGTTCATGTACCCCACGGTATCTGGTACATTAATAATTGTAGCGCCACCAGCGATAGCCACGCCGAATACTTCACACAAGAAATCCAAGTCTGTACGAGCCGCATCTTCACCGGAGAATTCGATTTCATCAAATTTGCCTTTTGCAAATTCCAAGATAGATTTAACGCGATCCAATACCTCTTGACGAGTCATTTTCAATTTATATTTCATGTGGATTTCGGATGTAGCGATAAACACATGCAAACGGCTGCGCTCTGCATCTTTCAACGCATCAGCCACCTTTTGCACGTCCTTTTCGTTGGCACGGGCCAAACCACAAATCGTTGTGCCTTTAACCTCGCGGGCAATCGTTTGTACCGCGTCAAAATCTCCAGGGGATGCAGCTGGGAAGCCAGCCTCGATTACGTCGATGCCGAGGCGTACTAGGCCTTTCGCAATTTCAATTTTTTCAGGAGTTTGTAAAGATACACCTGGTGTTTGTTCCCCATCACGAAGGGTTGTATCGAAGAAATATACGCGATTCTGTTCCATAATAGCCACCTTTTCTATCCTCATAAAACATAACACTTTATTATATCTATCCATAGTGAAAGTTTGTAACATCGCCAATGTCGACACCATATATAATCAGTGATTTACTAGACTTTCACAAATAAAAAAAGCCCCTCAGAACAACCGTCGTTGCTCAAAGGGGCGTTATATTCATAACACGGTACCACCCTAATTGGGACTCGTTTCGGGTATAACGGAACCACCGTCGATGACTACTAACGTTCGCCACCGAAGCTCACGGGAGAGTGTCAGCGTACAACCTCTATTGCCTCGCACCAGCCGGCAACTCTCTGAAAGCAGGATTTGTAAACCTTTATACCCGTTCATCGCTTGATTTAAGATATAAAAGTATTATACGGCATTCTATAGAACTGTGTCAACAGGATGGACATGTGAGTTTTGTGAAAGCACAGTTTTATCGTTACAATTTGACATTCCCCATGATTTCACGCATACTGAAAATAGGCAGTACCAATGATTGGAGGAATTATTATGAGTGGTTCAAGCAAATTCTTCTTTATTGTATCGGGTATTGTAAGCATTATCCTGGGGATATTCTTACTATTAAACCCCGTTATTAATCTCATGGCTTTTGCCTGGCTTTTTTCTATTATCTTTTTCGTCAATGCGGTCAGCTCCATTATAAATTATTTTATGTTACCGGCTGAATTACGTAGCGGCTGGTATCTCATCAGCGGCATTATCAATGCTCTATTCGGTATCTTTCTCGTATGCGGCGGATTTGCATTCCTACCGTTAGTATTCCCGATCACAATCGGCATCTGGATGGTATTTGAAGCCATCTTTATTTTCATTAAATCAAGAAAGTCCGACAGCATGGTATCACTCATGGGACGTAATGCAAAATGGCTTGCACTAATTCTTTTACTATTAGGCCTATTACTTATATTCGAGCCGATCGCTTTTGGTGAAGCATTTATCTATTGCATCGCTTTCGGCTTCTTATTTGACGGGATTTATTCCATCGGTGAGGCTTTCAGAAAATAAAATAACAATACACTGTTAGATTGACCATGTACTGCCAAAGCAGCTGTCATAAATTACGATGTCTATTTCGTATTTGTGACAGCTATTTTATTTGAAAATATCTATCCAAAAGCATACCTCTAGGCAATCAATCTTAAAAGCGTATCCACTCTAAATTCACAAAATTTTTTAGAATTCGTTTATCCACTTTTACAACTTGATTAGTAAGCTCTATTCGATTATTAACAAATGAAATATCTGTATACCATCCCTTTAAACTAGCATACACTTCATTCTCTAAATCAATAATGATGGATTCTATGGGATTCCATGTTTTGCATCTTACAGACTCTACCATAACCATACTACCTATGAAAGTAACATCTCTACCATAAATCCAAAATGGCAATACTTTGCCCTTTATAGAAATAGAATATATAGCATCTCCATGAGGCGGTTCCGTTTCATATTTCGTGTGTATTTGGTACCTTTCCATAATTTCATTACTACCATTTTCTATATATGATAGCTTTGAAATCTTGTAATTTTCTGCTTTCATTAGTTTATCTCCACTATCTAAAAAAATCCCCCAGAGCTACAACTCTGAGGGACTTCGTAGTTAATTGCACAACTATCAATTGGCTATCTAGAATATACTACACTTAAAGTATTTTTTCAATATTCTACACGCTTAATCATTTCTCTAGCTCGCTCAACAGAAACTGGCTCATTAAACAAAAACACGTGATTCTGTCCCTCATATTCCCAAGATGCCAAATACACAGCATCATCCACCATTCGATAGGTTACCGTCATCCCATTTACAACATCTGTTTTTTGAGGTAAGTAATCCTTATAATCGCCTGCGATATTACCTGATAGAGTCGATACACGATACTTAATATATTTCGGCATATCATCTACACGATCAAAATATCTCCCTTTTAAAAGCTCATGATAGGCATGCACGACTTGTAATACATCGTGATCCACAATAGATACATGTACAGGACATAATCCCCCTAATCCACTTGGCAAATGCGGTTTAAAGTTCAAATGCTGTTTAGCCTCATATAGAGTATCAAACACCTCTAGCGATTGACCTTTACGAGTGCTTCTATAATCCTCATCAGTCATAGTGCAACTTCCAAGTCTATCTGGACAAGGAAACTCATTTCGATCACCATAAGGCTGATTATAAATAGAATTACCATTAAGACGGAACCGCATCAAGTCATCTGCGGATGCAACATTGATGGAACCTATGAAAGCTAATGCAGACAATGCACACACAATCTTTTTCATGATACATTCCCCTGTAAACAAACTACATTTATTAAGTAAATTATATCACTTAAAATTCTAATATTTTTATATTCTTATATTTATAAGGATTTTCTCTACAGAAAAAGAAAAGCATTTTGATTGCAAAATGCAATCATTTGATTGCGAATATAAATTATTTGCATTACAATATAAGTAACAGGAGGTGATACTATGGCTAAAACAGCCTCTATCAGTTTGCGTATCGAGCCAGCTGTAAAAGCACAATTAGAAGCATTATATGCTAGCTTTGGCATATCCGTAACTGATGCGATTAATATTTTTCTCCACACATCACTAATGGAAGGTGGATTTCCATTTCAACCTAAACAACCTCGTTATAATGCAGAAACAGAAGCTGCTATTCAAGAAACGAAAGATATATTAGCAGGAAAAGTAAAAGCAAAATCATATGCTAATGTAAAAGAAATGATTGAGGATTTAGGATTGGAGTAATCAGTTATGTTGAGATTAGTGCTTAGCAGTAAGTTCAAAAAGGACCTAAAGCGCTCCAAGAAACGCGGTAAAGATCTCAATAAACTCTATTCAATCATCACTAAATTACAGAATCAAACGCTATTAGATCCTAGTTATAAAGATCATCCATTAACAGGAAACTACGAAGGCTTTAGAGAATTACACATCGAGCCAGATTGGCTTCTAATTTATGCAATTAAAGATGATATGTTAGTATTATCTTTAACTCGCACAGGCAGTCACTCAGATTTATTCTAACCAAGTTAAAGAGGAATGCGAAAGCATTCCTCTATTCTATTTCCCCAAAAAATTTAAAACAGCTATCATCATAAATCTATCACATTTGATAGTATCTATCGTAAATTATTCTACTATTCAAAATTACTGTAGATGCTATAATGTACTCAACAAAAGGAACAGGTGCTCATATGATACTAAATGCACTTTTCCAAAACTATAGTTAGTAGTTTATAAAAGGAGATCATCATGACACATACACAATTAACACAACTCGTGCAAGCTTTATTAGATGCACCTACAAGCAACCCTACAGTAAAAGAATTTGCTCAATCTTGGATCAACGCAGAAGGCAAACCTGAGCAAGAAGAGCTTACAAAACAACTCGTACCATTAGCAGAGCAAAACATTGCACTCATCGATGAAACAATCGGCTTTGCAGGCTCTGAATTAGCTACACAAATCCTTGGCGAAGAAGGCGCAGCTAACCTATTACAACATGCTAAAGACATTAAAGCAAAAGGCGCTGAATTCTGCGACTGCCCTGGTTGCGTAGCTGCTAAAAATATAATTGATTTGAAAGCGAAAATTGAATAAACCTATATATTTCAAATTAACTATTAAGTGGTTACCGACGTATTGCTGGCAACCACTTTTTTATCATATTAAATAAGCATATGTAACTAATCTATACTGGACTCACTATTAGAAGAATTACAACTAAGCCAAGTCTCATATGGTAACAAAATATTCTGACTTCTTATATAAGTTATTGCAATCGCTTTACCAACACTCGTAAGTACTGCTTTAGATAGATATGAGTTATCCCATAATTTAATTATTTCTCTAAAACAGGGCTCTGTATTAAGTAATTCATTCATATCATTTGGATCATTAGAAATTCCAACACCAAAACATACCTCCATATAAGGTTCAAACGTAGCAAAAGCGGGATGCATAAACGCATTAGTTGGAGTAATACATCTACTATAAGCTAAATGATCAAATACGATTTCAGTATTAGTATTAGTACATTTTTTTATAAACTCTAAAACAATGTTAAAATAATCTATGATTTCATATCTATTAACTGCGTGATTTTTAACATATCGCATAAAGAAAATAGCAGCCAATATATTTAAATGTTCTTTAGTTAATAAATTAATTACATTTAAGGATTCATTTAATATAATTTTACTTAGGTCATCTTCATGCTGATTGACTCGTTCTATTAAAAGTGTTATTAGCAAATCTTCAACATCTTTATCACCCGACTTTGCATACGCAATTTGCGCATTTACCAATGTATATTGCATATCAGGGTCTTGAAAGACTTCAGGCTTTATAAGTCCTCTCTCCGCTAACTTTTGAAGAAATCCATTTATAAGTTCTTCAGCTCTTTTAGTTGCAATAGCTTCTGCGGCTTCCTTCAATTTATAAAAATTTAACTGAAACAAATCATTACATATTGCTTTTGCCTCCATGTATGTTATCCCATTATTAAAATGATTAACGTCTCTTCCAGCCATAACTGTAGTTGAATTATCCCCTGTTTCTATCCTTTGTTTCTCTAACATTATTAATGTCCCCCAAATTCACATCATTATTTGACTGAATATTAATTGAATTTTTTCCTGCTCTTATCTTTTGCGATACATTTGCAGATTTACCAAAAATAGATTTTATTAATACAATTAATCCAACTACCCCTCCACTTCCTAAAACCCAAGAATTCTCCTTAATGAAATCTAGTATCGAATTAAAATCCATGTTAATTTTCCTCCAACTAACTCACTACTTATATATTTCTTCAATTTAACAAAATCTCCTGCATATATAAGTATTATTAATTTAATTTATAAAAATTATACTTATGATAATCATAATTATTGCTGGATACCTCCAAACACTTACGTACTTAAATAATAAATATATAGCAAAAGGCCCCTGTTTCAAACAGGGGCTCTTTGCTTTTTACTCACTCGCTTCCACGAGTGCTTGTGTATATGGATGTACCGCTTCTTTTAATCGTTTTGATTCGATGGTTTCTACGATTTGTCCGTCTTTCATGACGATGATTCGGTCTGTTACGGCTTGTAATAGTCCGATGTCATGGCTGACGAATACGTAGCCGAAGGGTTGTTCCGTATGGAGTTTTTGTAATAGGTCTAGCACCAGTTTTTGATTCACTGCATCAAGGGCTGATGTAGGTTCATCAAAGAGTACTAGTTTTGGATTCATCAACATTATTCGTGCTAATACAACGCGTTGCAATTGACCGCCGCTGACCTCATGCGGGTATTTGTTAACGATCGTTTCAGGTAGGTCTACATGTTGAATCCACTTACGGATATCGTCCTTTGCTGCCGCTATATCCATAAGCTCATAGTTGATATACGGCTCTAAGAGAAATGCTTCTAAGTTCATTCTCGGTGGAATCACCGCCAAGGGATTTTGGAACATCATCTGCATAGAGCGATATATTTCTGTATGATTTTGAATGGAATGGATTTCCTCACCAAAGAGTCGCAAGGTGCCAGATGTAGGTTTTTCTAGCATAGCAATCAGCCTAAGCAGCGTGCTTTTACCAGAACCACTACCACCAGCAATACCTACCCGTTCATTCTCCACTACAGAAAAAGATACATCATCAACAGCACGAACCGTATGATGGTGGTTTGTATATTGTTTACATAAATGCTCAACTTGAATCATACTACACCACTTTCATTACGGAATCTAACAAGATGCGAGTATACTCATCCTTTGGATGGGCCATGACCTCTTCGGTGGATCCCACTTCAACGAGTTGCCCCTTATTCATAACACCGATGCTATTGGCAATGCGCGCGGCCGCCTTGATATTATGAGTTACAATAATCACCGTTGCCCCAAGAGCCTGCGTTACCTCTTTCATAAGATCCAATACAGAGGCTTGCACCAGCATATCTAAGGCACTAGTCGGTTCGTCAGCAAATACGATACCAGGCTTCAAGATGAGGCTCAAGGCTATTGCTAACCGTTGTTGCATACCACCGCTCAATTGAAACGGATAGGACTGCAAGATACGCTCTCCGTCAGTTAAGTGAACAAGATTAAGCATATCTATAACGCGGCTTACATCATAGCTTTCACCATGAGCACGGAATAAATCTTTGAAGTGATTTTCTACGGTGCGATTTGGATTTAGATAGGCGCTGGGATTTTGAAAGATCATAGAAATCTTCGCGCCCCGCAATTGTCGCCAATCACCATCACTCAATGTAGAAACATCGGTGCCATTTAGCAAAATTTGGCCGCTAATGCTAGCTTGTTTTAACATGCCAAAGGCGGCACGAACTAACGTAGATTTACCAGAGCCGCTTTCACCAACGATGGCAAAGACCTCACCATTGGGCACGGAGAAGGATACATCGCGTACCGCTTGCTCCGCACCATATGAAATTGTAACCTTATCAAATACGATACAATCAGATTTATTCAATAGTAGAATCCTTTGTTAATAAGTAGTAATCGATTGGATGTACCGGTACATTTTTAACTTTTGTAGTAGATACAACTGTTGCACTTGGATACAACAAATAGATATCTGCTACGTCATCAACTAAGATTTGTTGTGCTTGTTTTGCAATATTAGAGCGTTCGTTTTGATCAAATGTTACTGACAATTGGTCGATTAACGCATCTACTTGAGGGTTAGAGTAGCCACCAACGTTTGCTTTCGCACCAGTTTTGTAGAATAAGCTGAGGAACCAGTAAGGATCGTTTGTAGACATAGTCACTACATTGCGTTCTACTAAATCAAAACCATCTGTACCAAGTGTATCTACTTCATCAGGGCTTTGTAATTTCTTAAGAGTTACAGCAATACCTGCTTTTTTCAATTCTTGTTGAATTTCTTCGTATAAGCTTGTGTCTTTACCCCAAATAGCAATAGTAATCGCTAATTCTTTGCCATCTTTTGCATACATGCCGTTTGCATTCTTAGCGTAACCAGCTTGAGTCAAGATTTGGTCAGCTTTTGCTACATCTGTCATCGGTTTATTAGCAATCGCATCATAACCTAAATTGGCAGATGGAGGGAATGGTGCTGCCCCTGGTGTAGAGCCATTGCCGATGATTTTAGCCATGGAATCATAGTTAATGATATGAGCAATAGCGGAACGCACAGCTTTATCATGCAATGGAGATGCTTCTGTGTGGTTTGCTTTCAACATAAACACACGAACGCCAGCAACGTCTTGAATATTAAAACCGTCTTTGAACAAGCTGCGGTTAGCAGAGTCCACTTTTTGAATTACGTCTACGTCTTTAGATTGCAACGCCATAGCGCGTTTGTTATTGTCTTCGATGTCTTTTACAGTTACAGTATCAAGACCTGGTTTGCCACCCCAGTAATCTGCGAAGGCTGCAAGTTCAATTGTTTCACCTTTTTTGAAAGCAGTGATTTTATAAGGGCCTGTAAGAACTGGTTTAGATGCTACATCTTTAAGATCTGCAGTATCCATGATAACAAAAGCAGGTTCAGTCAAGCTAGATAACAAGGAACCATTAGGCTCTGTAGTCTTAATAATCAAGTTTTGACCATCTACTGTGATGGACTCGATTTTAACAGCTTTAGCGGAACGAGCACTTTGTTTCATCGTATACTCAATGGACTCTTTTACCTTTTGAGGTGTCATCGGAGTACCATTGTGGAATTTTACGTTTTCACGGATGTGGAATTTCCATGTTGTAGGGTCTACATTTTCCCAAGAATCTGCCAATTGTGGGGCAAATTTCATATCCGGTGTTACAACGGCTAAGGTTTCACCTGCACCGATACGAGTCAATGTCCACGCATCCCATTCGTGAGTTGGGTCTAATGTTTCACCAAACCAATACAAACCAACATTCATATGCTTCCCTTGTTTGCCATCTTTAGCAGTATCATTGCCACAGCCAACCAAGAGAGCTACCATGCATAGCATGGACAAACATGCTAACAACCAACGTTTCATAATATCTCCTTTAAAATACATTGCCTCGTCGAGGCTTTCACCATAAAAAATCTATACACAGCACGGTTAACGAGATACATCAAGGGCATCGCGCAACGCATCACCAATATAGTTAAATAAAACAACGGTAATAAAAATAGCGAGCCCCGGATAAATTAGCAGCCACGGTGCCGTTTGTAGAAAATCTCGGGAGCTCAACAAGATAGCGCCCCACTCCGGATCCGGCGGTTGTACACCGATGCCGATGAGCGAAAAACTGGCTACCAAAATGATGGCGTCCCCTAAATGTTGAATAATAACGATCACCAACGGTGGCAATACATTCGGCAGAATATAGCGCCACAGAATTCGTAGATTTGAAGCACCTGACATACGAGCAAAGGTAATGTACTCCGCGTGGCGTTCAATCTGTACAAGGCCTCTAGTGATACGGGCATATTCCGCCCATTTCGTAATGCACAAGGAAATGATTACATTCGTTATGCTAGGTCCCATAATACCGATGAAAGCAATGGCAATCACCATGTTCGGGAACCCTAGTACTAAATCAATCAAGCGAGATAACCAACGGTCAATGCGAGGTGTAGAGAATCCTGCTAACCCACCAATAGCGATGCCGATGGCCCCACTAATGCCAATGATGGTAAAAGCAATGCCTAACGAAGCTTTACCGCCATAGAGAATCCGAGACCAAACATCTCGCCCTAACTGATCAGTACCTAATAAGTGAGTACTGCTTATGTCTTGTAAGCGGTCTGCAACACTAGTCGTCTCCGGATCGAATGGTGCTATATAGGGAGCGCATAAGAAAAATACGATCCACAGAGCTGCTAATACCAACATAACGTATAAAGTATAGGGCTTTTGTCTATTCATAAGAGCCTCCTTTTATAGCGGCTCTTCGCTTCGGATTCAGCCAAACACTTAATACATCAATGATGATATTTATCACGATGAACACCAAGGTAATCCAGATGATATAGCCTTGCATCAATACATAATCGCGAGCCATAATACCCTGCACCATCATGTAGCCGATGCCTTTTATGGAGAACACCGTTTCAATAACAGCGGAGCCACCTAGCATAGCGCCCATAGTTACCCCCATCATAGGCAACAACATAAGTCCCACATGAGGGAATATGTAACGGGTGTAGACCATCCATTCTGGCAGGCCTAATGCTCGCGCCCCCTGTACAAAGGGCTGTCGCGACACTTCTAAAATAGCATTGCGCAATCGACGAATGTAGAGACCACATATCCATAAAGCAAGGGTTACCGCGGGCAATACATAGGCAGAAAAGCCATTGGTATTCGTTACCGACACTAGCTGTAATTTAACACCGAATAAGTACAGTAATAATAAACCGACCCAGAACCCAGGGATTGCTAATGCTAGAAATGTAACGAGACGAACCCCATGATCAATCCATGAGTCTTGATACTTTGCAGATAACATACCGAGCGGTATGGTCACCACTATCCCCATAACAAGAGCTAAAGATACGAGCCCCAATGTATTTGGTAGGGCCCCTTTCAACAACGTAGCCACAGGCACTGCATAAAGTATAGACTCGCCAAAGTCTCCTTGCACAATTTGACTAAGCCAACGCATATATTGTTGCCACCAAGGGTCATTGAGACCTAACTGCTCTCGTATCTGTGCAACTACAACTGGATCTGGTGTAGCCCCTACAAGATTAAACTTCATCGACACGGGGTCGATAGGAGATAATTTTATCAATACAAATGTACCGATGGTAACAACAAATAAAATACCTACAATACTCGCCAAACGCTGTAGTATTAATCGATACAATACATCACCTGCCTTCTTTATCACAAAATAGCTATATTTATATTCTATCAATGTAATACTTAGATAGATATACCCATATGGGTATTTAGAATCATTATCATTATGAGAGTTTTGCATAGCAACAAAAACGGCCCCTCATATGAGGAGCCGTTCCATATAAAACCCTTACAGTGTCCATGCGAGTGCTTCACTACAGCTCGCATGCCTATCCCATTAGGCCTGGACTTTTATATTATTTTGTATGCTGTTTTGGAGCTACTGTATTAGCAACGATTGCTTTAGCCATGTCACGAGTTACAGGGCGTTCGAAGTACATCCCATGAGTTTGTCCGTCTTTTGTCCAACCTATGAGATATACCATTTTATTACCGCCTTTGAAAACAACCTTTGTGCCGTTTACTTTTTCATTAGCTGTTACACGAAAATCGTTATAATCGCCGCTGATATCTTCTTTTATTTCATTGGCTATGCGATGGACGATGCGTTTGCCTGCAGCTTGATTACGAGTAGCATCTTCACCAGCTTGGTAAACATAAACTACTTGTAATACATCCTTATCAATAGTACTTACAGATTCAATATTGTAACCTACAGGTAATACCTTAGGCATTTGAGGTGTAATGTTCATATATCTAGCCGCTTCATCTACAGTAGAAAACTCATGAAACGGACTTGGCATACCAACCATTGGCGCTTCTTGTTGCGCTACCACAGATTTAGGTTGATCTGGTTTTACATCAAGAGTACCTTGAGCACTAGCAACAGTATAAGAACCTACACATGCACAGGCAACTGCCATCAAGACAAATTTTTTAACCATGGGTATAATCTCCCTTCGCTCAACACGAAAATTATTAAAAAAACATTTATTTTGTATGTGATTTTTCCTCAACAATATTACGAATTATAGCCTTCGCTATATCTCGCGTAATGGGATGCTGAAACTCTAAAGAGTGATTCTGCCCATCTTTCATCCACGATGCAAGATAGACCTTTTTCTTACTACCTTTGAAAGTAACCTTTGTACCGTCTACACGTTCAGTTTCTATTACCTTATGAATTTTATGGTCACCACTAATATCACCAGCTAACTTAGATGAGCGATATATAATAAGTGCACCGCTAGCTTTGTTGTAATATGGCTCCGCGCCAGGTCCATAGACATAAACAACTTGTAATATATCTTTTTCTAGGGTTATAACAGATTGAATATTAAAGCCTACAGGTAACAACTTTGGCATCTGTGGTGTTATATTCATATACTCCGCTGCTTGTTGAACTGTGGTGAACACATGTACCGGACTCGGCATAATAACATTTGGTTCTGCCGCTTCAACTGATATGCCACCAATCATAGGCATAGACTCGCCTTTATTAGCCGGCGCTTCGGCACTAACAATGTTATATAAACCAATAAATGCACATACAAAAGTAGCCAATAAAAATATCTTTATCTTTAGTTCCATACAACAATCTCCGCGCAATGAATTTGATAAAATTATATTTATCAAAACTCACGCAGCAATTATACTCTAAATGATATAAAATTTCAAGTAACTATTTCTTATACACCATAAACCCAGCTGCTTGTTGATTTGCCATAATTGTGACATCAGAAATTTGCAAGCGTTTAGGTTGGTTTGTTACGTATAGCACAACGTCCGCCACATCCTCAGGTTGGATGGCATCGATGCCGGCGTAGACGGCTTTAGCTTTTTCCGCATCACCGTGAAAGCGCACTTCACTAAATGGAGTCTCTACGATGCCCGGTTGAATGGTTGTGACCTTAATATCTGTAGCAATCGTATCCATGCGAATACCATCGCTTAACATCTTAACGGCCGCCTTTGTAGCACAGTAAACAGCTCCACCATGATATGCGTATATACCAGCGGTAGAGCCCATATTCACAATATGGCCTGCGTTTTTATCAATCATATAAGGTAATACAGCCTTTGTTACATATAAAAGACCTTTCACATTCGTATCAATCATAGTTACCGCATCATCAACAGTACTATCTTGGAATGGATCTAAGCCTTGCGCAAGACCTGCGTTATTTACAAGGACATCAACGCCACCAAACGCTTCAATTGCTGCTGAAACCTTGCTTTCAACATCCTCACGACTACGCACATCAAGCACCAAAGTCTCAACGCGCACGCCATATTCCTTAGACAAACGAGCCTGTACCTCAGCCAACACCTCAGCACGACGGCCGGAAATCAAAACATTATCGCCATACTTTGCATACGCCTCGGCAATACAAAGACCAATACCAGACGTTGCACCAGTAACAAAAACATTACGAGCCATAAATACCTCCTTATCAATCCGAACTATATCTATAGCCTAATTATACCACTTTAATATGTAATGGACTCTAGGCCGCTACGCATGCCACACTCTCCCACTCCCCAAAATGACATATTGACGCATTTGAAGGCAAAACGCATAGAAATGAAAAAGGATTACCGTTCTGGAAGCGACTTAGGTCACTATGGAGTCTTTCGGAACGGTAATCCTTTGTAATCAGTTATATAGTTTTATTTCAAATGCGCCAACATATCATTTAACACTTCCATGCAATCCCCCACGATCCCATAGTTAGCGTGTTGGAAGATTTCTGCGTTTGGATCGTTATTGATAGCCACGATTGTATCAGCACCAGAGATACCGCTCACGTGTTGAATAGCCCCAGAGATACCGAATGCCAAGTATAGTTTAGGACTTACAGTTTTACCTGTTTGGCCTACTTGGTATGGCAATTCAATCCAACCCTTTTCAACGAGAGGACGTGTAGCACCTACAACGCCGCCGATAGCATCGGCAAGTTCGTAGAGCTTATCGAAGTTTTCTTTGGAACCCATGCCTCGACCGCCGGCCACGATGATATCCGCTTCTTGGATGTTGTAACCATCTTTGCTAAACGGAATGAAGTCGAGACGCTTCATGCGAATGTCTTCAGGGTTAAGGTCGAATGGTTCAATTTGAATGCGACCCCAGCTATCTGCGATGCGGTCCGGCTTTTTAAATACATTAGGACGGACAGAACCCATTTGTGGACGATGATTTGGAGAAATAATTTCAGCTAAAATATTCCCCCCCAAGGCAGGGCGTGTCCATTCTACAAGGCCTTCTGTAGTATCTACCGTCAAAATGGTACAGTCAGCTACGACACCATTTTTCATGCGACCAGACATGCGAGGTGCCAAGTCACGACCATTGTTTGTAGCGCCAATCAAAAGGATATTAGGCTTATGGTCTTCAAAGAAATCTGTCAAAACCTTTGTATAGCCATCTGTTGTATAGTATTTCAAAAGAGGACTTTCAAAAACGTGAACAATATCGGCACCATGTGCCACGAGTTCCTCCGCCTCGGATTGAACATTTTCACCAAGAAGCATAACTTGAACGAGTTGGCCCAATTCCTTAGCGATTCGACGAGCTTGACCGATAAGTTCGTACGTAACCGGATGCACTACGTCATCGATGGTATCGGCTACGACAAAGACATCTCTATATTCATCAAAATTTGTCACTCCCATTATCGATCACCTCCTTTGGAACCTTCTTCACCTTTAACAGCTGCTAAAATCTTAAACTCACTGGAGGATACACTTTCAACAGTGGCAGCCCGCTGCACAGGATCTTTTACATCTACGCCCTCATCATTGGTATCTACAGGCTCTTCAACCAGTTCTTCGCTAGGCACTAATAGATGAGAAAACTTTTCTGGCTTGATATTATAAGCTAATTCAAGAACCTTTTTAGCCCCTTCTTCCACGGATGAAAGCATTTCTACCTTGCCTCGAAGCGGCGGTTGATATACCTTACGAACGCGCGTAGGAGAGCCATTAAGCCCGATCCGGCTTTCATCAATATTAGGCATATCACGCAATGTAATATGAGAAATTTCATAACGTTTCGCGTAAATAGAGCTCCAGAGCCCTGGTTGACGAGGCTCATTGAGTTCAGCCGTAGCTGTTACCAATAGTGGTAAAGGAACTTCCACAATTTCGTAACCATTTTCATGTTCTCGTTTTACAATCGCTTTTTGAGCTGCTTGGTCTACAGATAATTCACAAGCATAGGTAGCTTGCGCCATGCCTAGTTCCTCCGCAATTTGAGGACCTACTTGCGCCGTATCCCCATCGATAGCCTGCTTGCCGCAGAAAATCATTTGGAACTCGCGATTCATGGTACGTTGAATATGACGAATGGCAGAGGCAATCGTATAGCTTGTAGCCAATGTATCAGCACCACCGAAAGCACGGTCTGTAATGAGCACCGCATCGTCTGCACCGAGGGATAAACACTCGCGAAGTGCCGCCTCGGCTTGAGGAGGCCCCATAGTGACAACGGTTACACGACTACCTTCATATTGGTCTTTTACCGCAAGAGCTGCCTCTAACGCATGCATATCGTAAGGGTTTACAATACTAGGCAGACCTGTGCGGATGAGATTATTCGTTTCCGGATCCAGCTTAATCTCAGATGTATCTGGAACCTGTTTGATACATACTAATAACTCCATACACTCACCCCTGTCTAAATTCTACGCCCTTAGCGTTACGCGGATATTTCCAAGTTTTTACGATTGTTTCGCCACAAAGAACACGGCAGGTGCCGCACTCAAGACACCCAGCGAAATCAAAGGCTAAATCGCCATTTTCTTGTAATGTATATAGACCAGCAGGACAGCCGTTTACGAGTTTCATTTTCTCTTCGAGGCTAAAGCCGGCGCCATCCACAATGATATGAGGAGACGTTTCATCTACATAGTATTTATTGGCGCCCAAGCGCTCTTCTAATTTCATAGGGAACGCACCCCTTTCCAAGCATCACGAATCAAGGTAACTAAACCAATGTCACTTACACTACCCATCAATTTCTTCATCATTGGGACTGCACCATCACCATTTACAGTGAATACATCGCGCATCACATGATTCACAAGAGCTGGATACTCTTTGAATATGCGAGGGTTTGATGCGAGGAAGGCAGGCATGTTTTTATAAAGCTTCATGTCCTTATACAACCAAGAATTCTTGATTTGACGTTCATACAATTTAGCAACGCGCTCCATGTTTTCATCGCGCAATGCTACGTTAACCGCATCGGCTGCACACATGCCAGATTCGATGGCAAGGTCCATCCCTCGAATGGTATACCCAAGGTTCATACACATGCGCGCCGCATCACCGACGATAACATACCCATTGCCGCCCAATGTAGGTAGAGCTTTAAACCCGCCTTCAGGTACGAGATGCGCACTATGCTCCTTCAATTGACCATTTTTTAATAATGGTGCAATTCTTGGATGGCTTGTGAAAGCTAGTAGCATTTCATCTACCGATTTATTTGCTTTACCGATATCTTCAAGGCCTACAACCATACCTACGGAAAGGCTGTCTTTATTCGTATAAATAAAGCCACCACCCAATAGACCATCGGTCATATCGCCCAAAGTAAGCCACGCCATCCCCTCATCGCCAGATAGCATGAGGCGATTTTCAAGATCTTCTTTTTTGAGTTTATATACTTCTTTCACCCCTACAGCTATTGTTCTTGGATCTGTAGGACCTGTAAGACCAGCCTGTTCCAATAATAATGTGTTAGAACCTTCTGCGATGATAACTAGTTTTGCATATACTTCGTCATCGTGACAGCGAACCCCTATTACACGGCGACGTTTTCCTTCACCTTCGGTAATAAGCTCTGTTACCTGTACATTAGATACAAGAAGAGCACCTTTTTTCTCCGCCTCTTCTGCTAACCATTTATCAAATTTAGCACGCAATACTACGTAGGATTCTTCATTAGGTTCACCATCTTGGTAACTGTACTCGATAGTGGTCATTTCATTGCCTGTACCAATAGAAATGCGCTCTTTTGTCACCTTTCGTTCCAACGGCGCACGGTCTCTAAAGTCCGGTACAAGACGTTCCAAAGAATGTGTGTAGATGCGTCCCCCCATCATATTCTTAGCACCTGGTGCGGTACCGCGTTCGATAAGTAAAACTTTTACCCTCTGCTCCGCTAAGCGTAATGCTGCCGCAGAACCCGCTGGCCCTGCGCCAACAACGATAACATCAAATGTTTCATTGCGATCAATTGCCATATACTCAGCTCCTTTAAATGAAAGCTTAGACTTACATAAGTTCATATAGTATATATATTTCTCTATTTAGAACCAAAATACCTTTAAAAATTATCACAGAAAGATGAATATATTCTATATTTTTCAAAAATATATTATAAAAGTCTCTACAGGTTGTATATATACTCATTATATATTAATACTAATGTATACTTTCCGTTCTAAATAAGTGCAATAAAATTCATCAATTCGTGAAATTTATAAGTAAGCCTAGCTTTCACGGTGAAAGTAGCGTATGATAAAAGTAGCAAAAACCCTATACGGAGCAAGACGCGTATAATACGACCGCATAATGCAAGTCCACGGTCAAGGTTGGGAACTCGTTATTTTTTAATTAAGAGGAGGCCCTATGGACCCGTTAAAAATCTTGAAAGCATTATCAAATCCGCATCGGTTAGATATTATATTGTGGCTAAAACACCCAGAGAAAGAATTCGGTGTACAAGTACACGCTAATACGCTTATCGATTTTCCATATAGTGTAAGCGTTAAGAGCATCCAAAAGCGCTGCGGTGTATCTCAATCTTCTATTTCTACATTTATGAGCATCTTAGAGAATGCTGAACTTGTAGAATCGCGTAAAATCGACCAATATACCTATTTCCGTCGCAACGAAGAAGTTATTCGCGAATTTGGCGAATGGTACAACAAAGAAGTATCCATCCAGAATGACGACATCGAAAAATTGTTGCAAACCGTGAACCTAGAAGACACATCGTACCCTATCGCAGAGGAAGCGGCATTATCTAGTGAATGTCCGACTATAGAACTGCGTACCAAAGGGGCTTGCGATGAAGATAAGAATAGATAAATCTATACGAATAATACAAATAAAAGAGCAGTAGCAATGAGAAATATCTCATTTGTTACCGCTCTTTTATTTCTAATTGACATTTTTGTCGGTTTTTGGTATCATTTAATTATAATTCTAGTTTTTTATTTTATTAATTCTGGTCTAAATTTAGTCGAATTATCATAAAGGAGGTATTTTTATGATAAAACAATATCCTAAAAATAAAGAAGATTTATTTTTATCAATCAAAACATTATTCAATGAATACGACAATAATTTAATTGATGATCAAACCTTAATAAATTATATATTATTCTATAATAAAAATTTTCCTAATACATTAGTAAAAGGATTCCCTAAAATTCTCGGAGTAGATGATGCATTTAATGATGGATTTAGAGCTACACAAAATTGTGAAAACAAACTCGGGAAAAATAGAGCTCGGAGAATTGAGCAAATCTTAAATCACCATATTCAAAGCGAGCTAATCTAAATCCACAAAATATCTCATAAAGGATTATACACCAATGGTGTATCAAACTTATAAGTAGTGGTCTCTATATTTAACTAAGACTATCTCCTTTTAAAATAATACTCTGTTAAATCAACTTCCGCTACTTCTTTGGCAGCAATCATATATGGTTAGTGCCATTCTTTTATCAAAAGCAATCGAGCTTATAGAACAAAACAGGCTTATAGGATAGAACGTGTCACAAAACCCTATTCACCCTTGCATTTACAAGAGTGAATAGGGTTTTATCTTTCTAGAAAGATATTATTTTTGGAAAGAATATTTTTGCTTAATTGTAGAATGAGATTGAACATTTAAAAACACTTATTTGTCATATAAAAATAGTCCATACATCCAAGAAAATTTTTGAAATCGGAACTAGCTCATCCCATTTAATAAACTAACTTCGCATAGCACGAGATTATCTATCATTTTTCAACCACTTCGTCACGAATGGAGGCGGCGATTTCCTCGTTAGAAACTCTATTAATTCATTTTAAGTCATTAGTAAAGACTTTCCTATCCTTCTCAACTATATATTTTAATATATTATGAATTTGATGGATACTACAATGCTAATATTCTACACAAGAAAAAGCGGATAGTTTCAGATATTTGGCACATAGGCATGCCTTTAACATACATAAAGATAGTTTTACCGTCAATGGTTGAAATATCTTTTTGCCGCTTTTTTACAATATGAGGATTAAAGTTTGAATTTCAATCTTACGGGATCTCAACGACTACATCACCATACTGTGACTATACAATTATTAATATATGCCCATTGCAGTCTTGATCAGAATCTTTCATTCAGATTTACCGTAACCGAAATATAAAGTCATTTCAGATTCGATCATTTCTTTAATTGTACTGCCTCGAAGTTCTTTCAACGCATCTTGAATAGCTTGGCCATATGCCTCTAATAATCCTTGAATAATTGATTTTTCCCCCTCTGTTAATCGTATGTGGAGAAGTACTTTCTTTACCGTAATCAGAGCCACCCGTAAAACGGGTGGTTTGCTCACGGGCTATAAGCCCGTAGTACTAGGCCAGCGTCTAGAGGTGCTGGCTTTCACTACGTTCAAGCCGCATAGCCATTGACTCGTAACTATCCCCTTAAAGGGGATATGTATTACTTGCTACCCTTAAAAGGTTTCTCATATTCTTTTACACTTAACTTATCCATCATTTGGTCATGTAACTCTTGCTCACGTATATATTTTTTACTGTTGCCTCATTTGGACCTACTGTACTAACATAGTATCCCTCGGACCAAAAGTGTCTATTTCCAAATTTATACTTTAAGTTTGCGTGTTTATCAAACATCATAAGTGCACTTTTACCTTTTAAATATCCCATAAAAGATGAAACTGCTATTTTAGGTGGGATTAATACTAACATATGCACATGATCTGCCATGAGCTCCCCCTCTATAATCTTGACGCCCTTATATTCACATAAACGCCTCAGTATTTCACGTAAATTATTTCTGTATTGATTATATATAACTTTACGTCTATACTTAGGTGTAAATACTATGTGGTATTTGCATAACCATTTTATGTGCGCAAGACTCTGTGTCTTTGTTGCCATATAAAATCACCTTTCTTTTGTATATAATGCAGCTTGAACACCTACATTATACTTAAGCAAGGTGATTTTTTGTATAACTTTCGTTGCCGCACCCGCATAGCGGGTGGTTTTATGATTCGCGACTACGTCACGAACCAGTCTAAAGGCAATAATAATAAGTCCTCCATGCTCAACTTGATTGTAACATGGAGGGCTTATATATTTTTACAGAGATTTTTTCACATACCCCAGTTCATATAAAAAGGTCATTTTATTATATTTATGTGCTTTTATTAATTAGTCGCATTATGAATAGTATATGCAAGTGATGCAAACGGAGCAATATCGCTCGGAATGAGACGATGCGATTTAGGAACATAAATCATATCTCCATCCTGCAATGCGATGTTTTGTTTAATATCCTGTTTCTTTATGAAACTTTCCAAATCAACTTCACGTACATATACGGTATCATCAATGACACGAACGACCTGAATATGGCGAGGTCTAGCCTTTCTCGCCGTCCCTTGTGCACTTGAAATCGCCGCAAATACATTCATGTAATCGGCTCCCAATTTGTAAATACCAGGTTTTGGTACTTCACCCATTACATAAACCTGTCGACCACCGTATTCCGATACATTGACGGTCACATCCGGTTTATGAATATAATGCGAGAATTTTTCGCTTAATAACGCCGATGCTTCTTGCAATGTTAATCCTGAAAGCTTTACAACCCCTGTATACGGTGTATTAATACGCCCATCCGGACCAATCATTAAGGTAACACCGGAATTACTAGTATTGTCAGTAGTCGAGTCAGTAAATCCTAACTCACTACTAGTGTAACCTAAAACATGTAAATTAATCTTATCATACTTGGATAACCGATATTCTCTTATATCAGGACGCGCTATAGAAAACACACTATCTTTCGGATCGATATACTCCCCATTTTCCAAAACCATTTTCAGTTTTTGTTCTTTAGTTGGATGTTTAACGGCATTTGTTTTGAAAGTGACAACTTCTCTACCCTTTACACCACTATCAACAACAGAAACATCCTGTACGTCCGGCGTATACGGAACAGATACCTGTCCCATATATTCACTTGTAGCAGTATCACTCGTATCAGCCATAACCACATTACATGCTAAACAAGCACATACAAAAGCTATCAATAACTTATGCTTTTTCATACTTATCTCCTTAAGTAAGTTTTTCTTATTAATTCTAATTATTATATAATTGTTCTGATAAGATATATCATCTATCATCTAAAACAAATATTATAAAAATCACAATACAAATACACGGATTAAATAATAGTTATTATTATCTTATAGTAATGTATAACCACTGACGTCCCGAAGTATAAAGAAACGCTAGAACATATTCTCCCATCTATAACTATTCAAAGATTTTAAAATTAAAGTCATACTCTATGTTCATACCAGCTGGATATGGATTATCCCAATGCGTATAATAATCATGAGGAATTTCAGCCGTTCCTCTTAAAAATGCAAGCATAAAAAATACTAAAACAATATAACCCCATTTAAAATTATAAAGCTTCTCCTTAACTTGAAGTTGAAACATAGTATTTAAATATTGTATGGTATATGGCATGATTAAAATAAGAAAATATTCAAAATACTTAGTTAACCTTGTAATAGGTAACGAAAATGCAAACAAAAAATGTCCTATAATTCCCAAAAACCATAAATTCAACACAGACTTATATTCTGATTTAAACTTTAAAATTGCTAAACGAGATATAGAAAATAATATAAACTGACTCATCATATATAAGCCTGTCATATTAACAGAATCTTTATCAGTAATATATCCTAAATATCGCCCCTCTACATGTAATACATTCAAGACCGTAGACAAAAGAGACAGTATTATATTAAATTTAAATGCAATAAATGATCCTAAAAATATAACTGCATAAATTGTCCAAGAGCACACTCGCTTAGGAATCCAATACAATACTAAAGTTATAATCGCACTATAATGAAAAGCCGTGGCAATAAATACAACCAATAAATATTTTAGTAGCTTTCGTTCTAAACAATATTGATATCCCCAAAATACCAATACCATACTTAGAGCTTGCCGTATACCAGTAAGAGAGAAAAAATACTGAAGGCATAAAAATAATGCCAAAATCAACATTTTTATCTCTGTATCTTTAGTATATCGTCGAATTCCAAGCCATAAAAATGTCATAATCAATAATTCATAAACAAGGAATAAGGACTGATATGACATATGAAAATAGCGAAGAATTTCAACAATAATTAAAAATGACGGTTCCGGATATTCATCATTAAGTGTTACTTGATTAAATAATATGACATACCAATCGTAATCTGTACCTATTTCATATCTAAACATTCCTAAAAATGTAAATACAAATATAACTACCAAAGGAATAAATTTCTTATACGAAACAGGGACTAAACGCTCAGTAATAACCGCTAAAAAAGTAAATAATACAAGTCCAATCCAAAATACCATAGGATCACCTATTCTTTCATTGCACTCATACGTCTAGTATATTGAATATAAATAAATCCACCTGCAATGACTAAATATAATAATCCGCCAACCATCATAACATATAATTTACGTGGCCAAGAATGTTTAACTGGGTAAGTCGGGCTATTAAGGACACGGATATCCATAGCCTCAAGATTTTCCTTAATTTTTAATTCTTCAAGACTTTTTGTTAACAGGTTATATGTATCGGTAGACACTTTAGCATTACGTTGTAGCTCTAAAAATTTAATGGACTTTTGTGAAAACTGACTGGATTGTTCCATATTCTGTTTACTCAACTCATCAAGTTTTGCAAGAGCCGCATTAGCTGATTCAACATTATTCTTAATAACCACCCGTTTTTGTAGCAAATCCATTTGTACCGGACTAAGTGTAACATTTTCAGAGGAAATAGACTGTGCTACCGTTCTTGACAATTGTTTTTCCAGATAGCTAATATTCTCTTTTACTTTTACAACTTCCGGGTAATCATCTGTAAACTTGAATTGTAATTTAGCCAATTGTTCATTAGCATTAAATAGTTCTTTACGTATAGATTGAATCTCAGGATTATCCGCCATACGGGAATCAATAAGGTTTTTATTTTGTGTATCAATCTGAGACTCTATGGAACTTAAGATTGCAGTATTAGTATTTAACTTAACGGTCTCATCGGATTTTGCCTTTTCATATCCCGCAGCCTGTTCCAAAAGCATTTTTTCCTGCTCGCTAGGAATAAAAACACCATTTTCCTGTTTATATTTTTCAAGCGCCGCTATATCTGTATCCATTTTATGCTTAGCATCTTCATTCTTCTTGCCCAAAATTTTAATCAACGTGGAATCTTGTGTAGAACTGACACCATCTATAGTATCCTGCAACGAATCTACTACATCCTGTGCAATTCGTTGTGCATTTTCAGGAGAATCAGCAGTAATCGTAAACGACAAAATAGACGTTCCTCTTGGATTATCTATCTGCATATATTTCTTTACAAAATCCTCAGCAGTAAATCTCTCATCTTCTGCATCTTCATTATCTAACTTCTTAATAACTGGATTAATAACTCTATCACTTTTTAATAATGACATATAATCTAATACAGAACCTCCTGTAGAAATACCTGCCAAAGATAATAGTGCAGTATTATTTATCATAGTATTTAATGAGCCACTCTGTGGCTTAACTTGAATCATTACACTAGATGTATATTTTTTAGGGAGCAAGAATGCTAATAAAAGAAATATAACTAATATTCCACCCATTAAATACAACAAAATTCGTTTATGATTTTGAATAATTTCTTTTATAACTTGATAGGAAATAACTTGAGATTCCATATTAATCCTTTCCAGTTTATTAAACTAATATACTAAAACTTTATATAACTATTTTTATTAGGATAAAATCTATAAATCTAATTTTAATAATAACATCATTCAATGAGAAAATTCATTTCTAAAAAACATATGCGTGAACTAGAATAATCCTTAGGACTTCATGATGTAAAAGCTGAAATTCGTAAAGAATTCGACCATGGAGAATTAAATATACCCCTATGCCCTCTTAGCCGCTGTAATAATTTACTATGTAAATATTATATAAAAAACACCTCAGGAACTCTTTAAAAAATTAGTAAATAATGGATTTAAATTCATTATTATACTATTAATAACTTATATTCCTTTAAAATATTCATAAGTTCTTTTTAACCCTTCATGTAAACAATATTTTGCTTTAAATAAAAGATCTCGCTCTATTTTATCGGTATCCAAAATAGAATGCTTAATATCCCCTAATCTTGGTGCCTTATATAATACCTGAATATCTTTATTACTGATCTTTTTAAACTCATCGATTAACAAGTTAACTGAACTAGCAATATTAGTACTCACATTATATATACCCGTAACCTGGCTCTGCATACCCAACATATTAGCTTCAACTACATCATCTACATATATAAAATCTCTAGTTTGTTCACCATCCCCATAAATAACAATAGGTAAGTCTTGTGTAATAGCCTTTGCAAAAATACTAATTACACCACCTTCACCGCCATTTCCTTGTCGAGGTCCATATACATTAGAATAACGATAACAAATATAATTTAAATTAAAAGCCTCATGATAAATACGAAGATAATGTTCTGCTGTTAATTTGGTCAATCCATAAAAAGATGAAGGTTCTCCACTCATAGACTCTTGTAAAGGTAAAGACTCTAAGTCACCATAAATAGCTGCAGAAGAAGGCATTAAAAATTTTCTTACTCCCAATTTAACAGCTACATTAAGTATATTAATCAAACCCATTAAATTAATGTCACAATCTAATTGTGGATTACTCATAGATACAGCAACTTCTGTTTGCGCAGCTTCATGAAATATATAATCTGGCTTAAATTCCTCCAAGACGAAATATAAATCTGGATCTCTTATATCCATTTCGACAAATTCTGCATCTGAATGAATAAATGCCTTATTCCCAGTAGATAAATTATCAATGACTTGTACTACGTGTCCTTCCATAATTAAACGATCCACTAAATGCGAGCCAATAAATCCAGCTCCACCGGTTACACAAATTCTCATTATTATCCCCCTTTTAAGCCCATTTTGTCAAAATAAACAAAACGCCTTATTACTAATAAATATAATACTGAATTGATAACCCCTAAACACATTTTAGAGTATGTTACCTATATGGTGCCACATACCACGAATTCTTTATTATAACATTTTGTATACTCTACAAACTTAGCTGACAACTTATCTATTGTCACAAAACCGCCCCAAATACAAATTTTGTTTTAATAATTTTGGTTGTGGTTTCCGCTACGATATTATGTAGAAACATCTTTTCTGAATGATAGTTCACTCTCAAACATTTGTAATATTGTGTTCAGTTATGCAATCTTAAATTCCGCTCCTTTGTCTATACGTATTCTTTGTTTGAATAACACTGCCACAAAATTTCTATGCTTATTCTTGTTTATGATTTTTATCCCATAATCAGTGCTACTTACCTTAGAATATCATTTTCCATTTTTATACAATGTCATATGCTTTCACATAAATAAAGCTATCCAAATAATAGAAAATATAATAGACAAATTAATCCCGAATAAAAATAACAAAAAGGATTAACAGTATCTCTTAAGCGCTATAATAAATACTATTTTACCCATTAATATATCTTCTTTTTAAGAATCGTCCTTTTTGCCACAGTATAACCCCCATATAAATCGTAATAAACAGTTCCGTTATAAGCATAGTCATTGCCGCTCCAACAGCTGTAAACCAATAGCATAAAGGGAAAATAATCATTAAGCTAAAAATAGCGGCACTAATTAATATGCGACTATATGTATTATACATATTATTAGGTAGCATTATTTCTGCTCCAAATACAGTGCTAATAGCCACAACAAGAGGTATAAATGCCAACACTCTTAATATATCTACCGTTTCCAAATATACAGGACCAATTAAAAACATAACTATTTCATTAGCATACACAAATAATAAAGTACAGCCTATTGTTCCTAAAATAATATATACCCCTAATTGTTTTCGTATAAACATCAAAGCCTCTCGCAGATCAAATTTAATCATCTTGCTTACAAACGGATAGATAGCCTCACTTACAGCAGAAATACCTCTACGAATACAATTAATTAATTTATCTGCAGCACTATAATAACCGACAATAGTGTTATCTACAAACATACCTAGTACTACTACATTAGTCGCTGTATATAAATTAACAGCTAAAGATGAAACAAAAATAGTCCAGCCCTCTTTATAAGATGTCATAACATCACTGAATTTTGGAAAATTAAAAATTCCTTTATAATTTCTAGCTAACCAAATAATTGAAAATACTCCTGCAATTAGCGGAGTACAGGACTGTAAAAACGCAGATAAAATATAGTCATCAGGTGATTTGACCAATAAGAAAATTCCTACCATTGAAATAAGGCGTCCACACATATTTAGGATGGTTATATATCGCATTTGTTGTATGCCTTGAAAAAACCATACCGGAAATAATACATTTCCAATAATTCCAAAATACATTACCTCAAAAAGTAATATATTTATGCTTTTCCCTAAAATGTAATATTGTAATTGATATATACCAAAGAAAGTAAGAGTGACACCTATCAGCAATATCAGTTTTCCATAGAAATATTTAGAAAACAAGCGCTTTATATCTCCATCTGCTTGTGCTATTTCCTTTGGAGCCGTTAATGAATATCCATAATCAACAAATATACGAAAATACTCCATTATCCCTTGCATAAAAGCTATCGCCCCAAAATTCATAGGTCCTAATGTACGAATTAAATAGGGTACTAAAATAAAAGCCAATACATATTCTAAAACTCGTAATGTTAGTAAAGAAAATATATTTTCTATTAATTTTGAATAACGCTTTTGCACCACTATTATCCTCTACATACTATATATTTAATTAAATCTAATTTTATTAAAAATCGCTTCAGCTTTTGCTTTATTCCCCATAAATGATTATTACTCACATTCAAAGTATGACTTAAAACGAATGTTTTATACTCCATCAATAGATCTATATAATCTCGCTTATCTGCATTATCCAATAAACAAATCTTTCTATATAAATCGGTATATGAATTAAGTAAATATAACTGTAATTCACACATGACATCTACTTTATGTTCTAATAAATAAGTTGCCATATATGTATGGGAATCTATTGTATCCTTTACAAACTTCTTAGAAAAATTAGCCATAATACTATCTGCACGTTGCAAATAATAATATAATGGCTGATTAATAGTCGTTACTACATCAGATTTTGCAAATAATCGAAAAGTAGTAAAATTATCTTCCTGTACTCTGCCTTTAGGAAAACGAATTTGACCATCTTTACTATTAAACAAGTCTGCCTTAAAAATCTTATTGCACACTATATTTAAGTCGAAAGGTTCTGTTTTTATCAAATAATATTTTAAAATATCAATTCCACTAAAAACTTTTTCATCCTCTTGAATTGACATAGGATGTACAGATATATGATTTTCAGCATGGAAAATATAGTAATTACAAGAGACAATATCAGAAGAATATTTTTCAGCCGTTGTAAATAATATTTCACACATGGACGAATCAATAAAATCATCACTATCAATAAATATAATATAGTTTCCTCTAGCCTGATCTAAACCGTGATTACGAGCATCAGATAATCCGCCATTTTCTTTATGTATAACTTTGATTCGATCGTCCTTCGATGCATATGTATCTGCAATGATTCCACTCGCATCTTTTGATCCGTCATCAACCAAAATAATCTCAAGATTTTTATAGGTCTGATTAATAATAGAATCAATACATCGTTCCAAATATTTTTCCACATTATAAATAGGAACAATAATAGAAAGTAAAGGCTCCATTAAACTACCCCTTCCTTTCTATCTTATAAGCAACTATATTATGTCCGCGCCGCTGCTCTAATGGAGGCAACTCCATATAATTTTCATACATATTATCCAAATATAACTCCCAACAGGACATTACTGAAAATTTTTGATTTTCAAACTCAATTTCAACCATAATTTCAAAATCAGCTTTGCGTAATCGTTCTTTTACACCTTCACCCCAGGCAATTACACCGACATACTCAGAATCTTCATAAGTATATGATTTAGCTAATCGATCCATTATATCAATGCAACGTTGCTTACCGAATAGACGACAAAGAGGGACTATTAATAATTTTCCAAACCTATGAATCATTGTTTTTCCTTTAAAGAGCTTAGCGCTAGCCAAGGTGAGTATTTTCTGATAAAAAATAGATTTATTATATATTTCTTTCATTACAGAAATATCTTCACAAAATCCATCAACAGGAAAAATATCAATCCATAAATACTTACTGCGTAATGTATTAGAGTATGTATTTTCACAAGGTATATTTCTATTAACTATAGCAGCATAAGTAGCATCTAAACTATGATTAATAGGATTTGCAATTAACTCTACCCCATCATGATCATAAGATGCCTTTAACACTAATAACCTTTCATAGTCCGGTCTAGGCATACAGACATCTATATCATCATCCCAAGGGATAAAGCCTTTATGACGAGCCGCACCAATCAGCGTCCCATAGCACAAACTATATTTTAAATTATGCTTCTTACAAAACTGGTCAAAATCTTTTAAAAGTTCCAACTCTTCTAATTGAACTTCACGTAAAGATAATTGTTGCATACTCATCCTATCCTATATTAAATAAAAATAACGTTTTCATTTGACAAAAACTTATCTAATACCCGTACTTCTTCAATAGTATCCTGATGACTCATCAAAAAGCTTTCAGAATCATCTCTAATACACTTCAAAAACTCTACAAGCTCATAACGTAAGCCTTCGCCTTCAAATTTATAGAAATATTTTCTGTTTAAATTTACATCTTCAAATCTTAGCTCAAAAAATTCTGTTTTCCACCATGGCGCAGGCACATAAATATAGCCTTTAGATCCTGAAATAACCAAATCACCCTCTGCCTTTGCATTAATTGCAACAGTAGCGGATGCCATCGCATCATCATAAATAAAATTAATTTTTGATAATATATCAACATCATCTACTTTATGACTGATAAAATCTACACGATTGTAATCAAAACCTAACAATTTAAAGATAGCCAATAAAGGATATGCCGCTAAAGATAAAATACTCCCCCCAGCAATTCTCACTTGATTTTCTAACCCATCACCTAAAACCTGTGTAAAATTAGCTTCTATGTTGAATATTTTACCAATCTGTCCACTACGAGCCATAGCAATTAATTTACTAAACGCAGGAGTATATGCAGTTTTTAAACCTTCCATCATCACCAAACCGGATGCTTTTGCGCTCTCTATTAACCGTATAGTATTTTTAATATCACTACTAAACGGAAACTCAGTTAAAACATGTTTTTTAACTGCCAAAGCTCTTTCAATATAAGCATCTCGTTTGGATAACGGTATATTAATATACACTGCATCCACATCATTGAATAGAGCTTCTATATCATCATATTTTCTTAATGAATCAAACTGACTGGATTTAAAATCAGGATTAATACTATCAGTTTCAGTAAAACCACCTACAACATCAATACCACTGACATATTTTGATTCATCTAAGAATCTATCAAGAATAAGTTCATTACCGATAATCCCAAGTCTAACATTATCGGAATTTCTTATTTGAGTACTGGATATACCTTGCGTTCTAGGCAAATAATGAACTGTGCAATATTCATTTAAGTAATCAAAATATCCTTCCCAATCAGAGCCGACGGTAAAAATATCAACGTTAAATCGCTTTATATCATCTATCTTTTGTCCGAAATATTCTTCAACCACAATTTCATCGGCGAAGCCTGTAGCTCTTACATTATCTATGCGTTGCATCAGAGAATCTCTAACATTAAATTTACCTCGTGATTTATCGAAGTAATCCGAGGTGACACCAACAATGAGGTAATCCCCTAAAGCTTTTGCATTTTTTAATAAATTATAATGTCCCTCATGAAACAAATCATATGTTCCGTATGTTATAACCTTTTTCATGTTATTTTCCCGTAATATCCTTAATAACCGATTTCAATGTATCTATAAGGAATTGATTATCTTCTATAGTCGTATCTCCGATATGCGCAATCCTTAAAACATAATTTTCGTTTTTACCACCTGTAGGATTTACATATATATCATATTTATCTTTTAGTACGTTAAATACATCCTTTGCAACAGGCTCTTCAAATCGGATTGGAGTAACAGCATTACTTAATGTAAAAGTAGGCATGGAAACAGGCAATTCTTTGATTCTATTTCTAAAATCTTTTGCTACACTATCAATTCTAGCTAAATAGTTTTCATAGCCTTCGTCTTCAATAAGATGTAATGCTTTATTCATCTCCAAACATACACCAACAGCTGGTGTAAACGGTGTCTGCCCTCTTGTAAAGTTTTTAACATATTGATTGAAATCAAAGTATAGATTTTTAATGTTGTTATTTTTTACACGATCCTCATATAATCGTTGACTGATAACGATGGGCGATAATCCGGGTGCGATACAAAGTCCTTTTTGAGAACTGATAATTGTAACATCAATTCCATTACCGGCCATATCATAAGGATCAATTAAGAAAGAACTGATAGCATCGATAACTAAATAGGCATTTTTCTTTTTGGCAAAATCACTAAGTAAATGAATGTCATATAATTGTGCCGTTGATGTTTCATCAATATTAGCAATAACAAAAGTGAAATCTTTATCCGCTACTCCGGTAAAATGAGACTCTACTAATTGCTCATCATCATGTAATTTAATTTCAGTATGCGGAATACCATGAAGTTCACACAAATCTACAAAACGTTGACCGAAAGTGCCGCCGTTAATCACTAGCGCATGATCTGTTTCATTCATACAATTCATAATAGTAGCTTCTAACCCACCAGTTCCGGATGCAGTTAGATATATGCTCTTAGCACCTGACGGTGCATTCATAAACTTCTTTAATAATCTATCAGAATCCAGCATCACATCGGAAAACTCATCAGTTCTAAAATAAGGAACCTGCTGATGTCTAACATCAAGAATTTCCTTTCTCATTTGTGTCGGTCCTACAGTAAATAGCTTCATACTATGTCCTCCCCATAAATTATCTCCAATAAATCTTATAATTATGATGTGGCACACGTCGATCTTCAGGTGGTGCTTCCATGTAATTATTAAAAAGATGCTTCAAATAAAAATCACTATCTGCAACTCCCCAGAACTCTGTGTCTTCAAATTTATACCGTACTCTATCATCAAAGAGCTGCTTCAAATAAACTTCTCTTTTATTTCCACTGGCACAATCTACTAGAATACTTACATATTTTGAATCTGCATATAGATATTGTTGTGCATCTAGATTAATTTTTTTTATCAAATATGTAGTCGGCAAAAAATGCATCAAACTTATAGCTCCGAATTTTAAAAAGGTTCGAATATACCCTTTCAAAGAAGCAAATTTCCCTTTAGAATCAACATATCGATTACTAAAAGTAAACTTCATAGAAGAACCATGGAATAATAAATTTAATAATTGCTGATGCCTAAATAATGATTGTTGTTCCGATCTACTTTCAGGTAATCCATCGATAGGAAAGATATCAACAAATGCCCCGGCTTTATCAAAATTACGCCATAAAGTATTGTCAATCATCAACGTATCTTGATCAAATACCTTTGCCATAGTATATGTGTATGTATTATCCGTCTCGATAGAAAAAACTTTGTATCTTGAATTACTATCATTATATAACTGTATAAATCGATTATAATCCTCACGAGGCATCATGATATCGATATCATCATCCCATGGAATAAAACCTTTATGCCTAACTGCACCCAGCATGGTACCATATGCTAACACATACTTAATATCATGATAATCACAAAATTCTGCTACATCTTTAAGTATATTTAATGCTAACCGCTTAATATCAGCAAAATTAATTTCTTGCATGATCCCCCCCCTTTCATAGGATGATAAATTTTCTATTTAAAAAATTTTCGTTTTAAAAACAATCCACCTTTTTTCACCCAATTCTGCGGCTCCATAAAGGATACATTTTGTTCTTTATACTCAATGCGATTCGCTTCGAGCCACACATCGAGCAGAATTTCGCTGACAAATCCGTAAATACGAGATTCGTACGCATCATAACCGGAGATATCCACGCGCTTTTCCAGCTCCTCCAATATGGAGAACATCCATTCACAATACTGATTATACAAATCCCGACGCATCACAAACATATTAAACATATGCGCCCATGTACGATTGCAGACCGTCGTGAAAGCGGCACTGTATTCAGGATATTGCTCCGCGATGATCTGCTCCGCCACATCAAGACCTTCACTATGATGAGCATTGTTGTAGTGAGACCTGTTCGTTTCAATATAATATTTGCGCTTATCCGCCACTACCACAGGGTATTGTGAAAGCAATGTTTCCCATTCCTCACCGGTGAGAATCTGGTTCTTTTTATCCTCTACAGAACGCACCTCTTTACGCGTAAAATATCGTCTGTAATGAACAAGACCGATATAATCCGCCTCAAGGTTCTTCCACGCCCAATATAAACCGGTCAACTCGCAGTAATTCGCATTTTTATCGGATATATTATCCCCTGTATGATCACCAATATAACCAATGTCAAATTTACCCACTCTACCTACATGAATCGGCATATAGACAGGATCTTCAGGCATCCAATATTGCTTATGAGTGGCTACTAATACTTTAATATTCACTAATCTGACCTCTTATTATTTTAAATATTCCTCTATTTAAATAATGCATTTCCATAACTAAATTCCTTCATATCAAGGATATAAAATTACAAGAAATATCATCAAAATAAAATACTTCCTTATCAATCATATTTCCCTATTATACTATTCTAATTTTATTAATTTAGTTTCTCCAAAAATCCAAGAAGTTACCTTATATCGATCAAAAAACTTTACTATAAAAATAGGCGCTAATGTACCAATAATGGAAGAAAGAATTAAAACTATAATAATATTATCGATTGCTAAATGTTTGAAAATAGTTCTTAATGGACCCGTAAAATATAGATGTAATATATATATACCTAAAGAGTAATATCCACAAGTATTCCAAAGACTAACAAATTTATAATTTCGTAATCTAAAAAATATGATTGCTAAAAAAGATCTTGGGAAAGTGGTTAATTTGGGTGGTTGGACGACAGATGATCTTATTTTTGATTCAATTATGTCTATTTTAAAAGAGAATGAGCTACAGCCAAAGTTTATTTATGCAATTACTGTCGAAAATCATCCAATGTATAATGATGACCGATTTGGCAAACAAAATTATAAATTTAAAAAAGAGTTGTCTGAAACTGAAAAACAAAAACTAAGTACTTA